>Ga0335074_10000488_pt1 | contig 57151 bp, 52 predicted proteins | sample Lox_Sample_23_FD_206715 | JGI IMG/M metagenome (GOLD analysis project Ga0335074, IMG submission 206715) | Soil microbial communities from Loxahatchee National Wildlife Refuge, Florida, United States - Lox_Sample_2.3 | ecosystem: Environmental > Terrestrial > Soil > Wetlands | place: USA...
CGCACCCGGCCGAGCTGCCCGGCGGTCACCGTCGCGATGCCCGCGACGAGGCCGACCCGCGGGCCCGGTGCCGGCGCCCCGGTCGCCGCCTGCTGGCGGGGCGGGCTCTCGACCTCGGTCACACGCGCTCCAGGTCGTCGTCGCGGCCGCCGAGCGCGAGGTAGACGTCCTCCAGGCTCGGCGTCGCCACCGTGAAGTCGTCCAGCGCGGCGAAGACGGCGCCGCGGGTGAGCCGGTCCAGCACGTCACGAGCGTCCTCGCGGCCGAGCCGAGCGATCCAGCGGCGGCCGTCGACGCTCGCGGTCCGGGCCAGCCGCTCCACGGTGGCGTCGCCGGGCGGCGGATCGCTGCGCCAGACCAGGACCACCCGCACCGAGTCATCGACCGCCGCCTTCAACCGACCCGGGGTGTCGCAGGCGATCACGCTGCCGCGGTCGAGCACCGCGACGCGGTCGAGCACGGTCTCTGCCTCGATGACGTTGTGGGTGACCAGCACGACGGTGGTGCCGTCCCGGTCCCGGCGGCGGCGGATCGCCGACCAGACCGCCCGCCGCGCGACCGGGTCGAGGCCGGTGGTCGGCTCGTCCAGCAGCAGCACCCGCCGGTCGGCGGCGAGCGCGGCCGCAACGCACGCCAGTCGGCGTTCGCCACCGGACAGCCGCACCAACGGCAGGTCGGCGAGGCGACCCAGCTCGAGCTCCTCGAGCAGCGCCGACGCCTGCCGCCCGGCGTCGCGGCGGCGCACCCCACGCAGTCGCGCGGTGGTCTCGATCGCGGCGCGTACGGACAGCTCGGCCAGCGCCGGCTCGTCCTGTGCGAGATAGGCCACCAACCGGGGCCCGAGCAGGGGCGTTGCGACCAGGTCGTGCCCGAACAACGTCAACGCGCCGGCGTCCGGCCGCACCAAGCCGGCGAGCTGGCGCACCAGCGTCGTCTTGCCGGCGCCGTTGGGCCCGAGCAGACCGAAAATCTCTCCGGCCGGCACGGTCAGCTCGATCTGCCGGTTGGCCGGAACGGGCTGGCCGCGGTAGTGCTTGACCAGACCACGGACCTCGTACGCCGTACCGCTCACGGCTACCAGCGTCGCGCATCGGCCGCGCGGCCGGTCGGTCAACCCGGCAATTGCGGCTTCGCCGTACTCATCCGGACACGCTGCCCGGTCCGAGCAGCTCCTTGAGGTCGGCCATCACAGCCGGCCCGGCGCTCACCCGCAACCGGTCGTCGAGGCGCAGCACCGTCGAGCGGCCGGCCGCCGTCAGCTGCAGCCGGACCTCGGTCGTGCCGGGATGGCTGGCGAGCACCTCCTTCAACCGGTCGACGACCGGTGGGGTGCATCGCGCCGCCGGCAGCGAGATGGTGACCGGACCGCGCGGGCCTTCGCTCACGTCGGGCACCGAGACGTCGAGCGCGATCAGCCTCGGCACCTCTTCCCGCTTGTCCACCCGGCCCCGCACGAGCAGCACGGCGTCCTCGGCGATGTGGACGGCGCACTCCGAGTAGCAGTTGGGGAAGAACAGCACCTCGATCGCGCCCTCGAGGTCCTCCAACATCGCGGTCGCCCAGGAGTCGCCGCGTTTGGTGATCTTGCGGGTGACCGTGGACAGGATGCCGCCGACCGTCACGATCGACCCGTCTGAACGCTCCTCCCCGGCCAGCGCCGAAACCGGGCAGTCGACCGCCGCGGTGATCACGTGCTCGATGCCGAACAGCGGATGGTCCGAGACGTAGAGCCCGAGCATCTCCCGCTCGAACGCGAGCAGGATCGTCTTGTCCCACTCGGTGACCGGGATGGTGAGATCCATGCCGAGCGCCGGCTCGGCGCCCTCGTCTCCCCCGCCGAACAGGTCGAACTGGCCCACCGCCTCCGCGCGCTTCGTGTCGAGGCAGGCGTCGACCGCTTCGGCATGCACCCGGATCAGACCCTGCCGGGTGTGGCCGAGCGAGTCGAACGCGCCGGCCTTGATCAGCGACTCGATGACCTTCTTGTTGCAGACCACCGGATCGACCTTGGCCAGGAAGTCCGCGAACCCGGTGTAGGCGCCGCGCGAGGTGCGCGTCCCGATGATCGAGGCGACCACGTTCGTGCCGACGTTGCGGATCCCGGCCAGGCCGTATCGGATGTCGGTCCCGACCGGTGAGAAGTCCGCATTGGAGGAGTTCACGTCGGGCGGCAGCACCTTGATGCCCATGCGGCGGCACTCGTGCAGGTACAGCGCGCTCTTGTCCTTGTCGTCGCGCACCGACGTGAGCAGCGCCGCCATGTACTCCGCCGGGTACTTGCCCTTCAGGTACGCCGTCCAGTACGACACCAGCCCGTAGCCCGCCGAGTGCGACTTGTTGAACGCATAGTCGGCGAACGGGATCAGCGTGTCCCAGAGCTTCGCGATCGCCGGGTCGCTGAACCCGTTCGCGCGCATGCCTTCGCAGAAGGGGACGTACTCCTTGTCGAGGATCGCCTTCTTCTTCTTGCCCATCGCGCGGCGCAACAGGTCGGCCTGACCGAGGGTGTAGCCCGCGACCTTCTGCGCGATCGCGATGACCTGCTCCTGGTAGACGATCACGCCGTAGGTCTCGGCCAGCAGGTCGGCAAGAGGCGCCTCGAGCTCCGGATGGATCGGGTCCATCCGCTGCCGGCCGTGCTTGCGCTCGACGTAGCTGAGATGGCTTCCCATCCCCATCGGGCCGGGGCGGTAGAGCGCGATGAGCGCGGCGATGTCCTCGAACGTGGTCGGCTGCAGGGCGCGGATCAGCGATCGCATCGGGCCGCCCTCGAGCTGGAACACACCGATCGTGTCGCCGCGGCAGAGCAGCTCGTAGGCCTCGGGCGCGTCGAGCGGCAACGCCTCGAGGTCGACCTCATCGCCCCGGTTGTTCCTGATGTGGCGGATCGCGTCATCGAGGACGGTGAGGTTGCGCAGCCCGAGGAAGTCCATCTTCAGCAGGCCGAGCGACTCGCAGGCGCCCATGTCGAACTGGGTGATGATCGCGCCGTCCTGCTCGCGCCGTTGGATCGGGATCACGTCGAGCAACGGCTCGCGGGACAGGATGACGCCCGCCGCGTGCACCCCCCACTGCCGGCGCAGCCCTTCCAGCGGTCGCGCGGTGTCGACCACCTTCTTGACGTCAGGGTCGGACTCGTACAGCGCGCGGAACTCCTTGGCCTCGCCATGTCGCTCGTGCTTGGCGTCGAAGATCCCGGCCAGCGAGATGTCCTTGCCCATGACGGCCGCGGGCATCACCTTCGTGATGCGGTCGCCGAGCCCGTACGGATACCCGAGCACCCGGGCGGCGTCCTTGATCGCGGCCTTCGCCTTGATCGTGCTGTAGGTGATGATCTGGCTGACCCGGTCCTCGCCGTACTTCTCGGTCGCGTAGCGGATCATGTCGCCGCGCCGCCGCTCGTCGAAGTCCAGGTCGATGTCCGGCATCGAGACGCGCTCGGGGTTGAGGAAGCGCTCGAACAGGAGCCCATGCGTGATCGGGTCGAGCTCGGTGATCCGCAGCGCGTAGGCGATCAACGAGCCGGTCGCCGACCCGCGGCCCGGACCGACCCGGATCCCCGACTCGCGGGCGAACCGGCACAGGTCGGCCACCACGAGGAAGTAGCCCGGGAAGCCCATCTGCGCGATCACGCCGAGCTCGTACGCCGCGCGCTCGCGGTGGCCGGCGGGAACCCCGCCGGGGTAGCGCTCGGCCAGCCCGCTCTCGACCTCGGCCCGCAGCCAGCTGTCCTCGGTGTGCCCGGCGGGAACCGGGAACCGTGGCATGAGATCGGCGTTCTCGTCGAAGCCGACGTCGCACCGCCCGGCGATGAGCAGCGTGTTGTCACACGCCTCCGGGAGCTCTCGCCAGACCGCGCGCATCTCCTGCGCCGTCTTGAGATAGAAGTCGCTGGCGTCGAACTTCAGCCGGTTCGGGTCGGCCATCGTCTTGCCGGACTGCACGCATAGCAGCACCTCGTGCGCGCGGGCGTCCTCGGCGTAGGTGTAGTGCAGGTCGTTGGTGGCGACCAGCGGCAGGCCGAGCTCGCGGGCGAGCTCGATCAGCGGTCCGTGCACCCGCCGTTCGATGCCGAGCTCGTGGTTCATCAGCTCGCAGAAGAAGGACTCGCGGCCGAAGATGTCCTGCAGCTCGCCGGCTGCGGTCCGCGCACCGGCGTAGTCCCCCATCCGCAGCCGGGTCTGGATCTCCCCGGAGGGGCAGCCGGTGGTGGCGATCATGCCTTTCGCGTACGTCGAGAGCAGCTCACGGTCGGCGCGCGGCTTGTAGAAGTAGCCCTCCAGGCTGGACCGGCTGGCCAGCCGGAACAGGTTGTGCATGCCTTCGGTGGTCTCGGCGAGCAGCGTCATGTGCGTGAACGCGCCGCCCCCGGAGACGTCGTCCTCGCCGCCGTCCCGCCAGCGCACCCGCGTGCGCTCGAACCGGCTGGTGCCGGGCGTGATGTAGGCCTCCATGCCGATGATCGGCTTGACCCCGGCGGCCTTGCCCTTCTTCCAGAACTCGTAGGCGCCGAAGACGTTGCCGTGGTCGGTGACGGCCAGCGCCGGCATCTTCATGCGGGCGGCTTCGGCGAACAGGTCGGACACCCGCGCGGCGCCGTCGAGCATCGAGTACTCGCTGTGCACGTGCAGATGCACGAACGCGTCGTCCGCGGGTGCTGCGGATCCAACCCTGCCGGACGTAGGGCCCTCCCAACGGCGGTGGTGCGTGATGACGGCCGGGGGGGAAGGCGGCCGGGATACCCAGCCGTTCTAACACGACACCACGACGGTTCCGGGCGTGTCGACCCGGCGCGTCGCCTCGCGGGCGGGGGCAGGTGTCAGTCGGCTGCCGAAAGCACCGCGAGGGCGTGCCTGAGGTCGGCCGGCGGCTCGCTGCCGAAGCTCACCTCGCGACCGTCCGCGGGATGGGGAAACGTGAGCCGGCTCGCGTGCAGCCACTGCCGCTCCAGCCCGAGCCGCGCTGCGAGGGTCGGATCCGCGCCGTAGGTGAGGTCGCCCACGCACGGGTGCCGGACGGCCGCCATGTGGACGCGGATCTGGTGGGTACGGCCGGTCTCCAGCCGGATGTCGAGCAGGGTCGCGCGCCGAAACGCCTCGATCGTCTCGTAGTGGGTGATGCTCGGCCGCCCGCCCGCGACCACCGCCCACTTGTAGTCGTGGCTCGGATGCCGGTCGATCGGCGCGTCGATCGTGCCGCGGGTCGGGTCGGGATGGCCCTGTACGAGCGCGCTGTAGCGCTTGTCCACGGTGCGGTTGCGGAACGCGTCCTTGAGCCAGGAGTAGGCCCGCTCGCTGCGGGCCACCACCATCAGCCCGGTCGTCCCGACGTCCAGCCGGTGGACCACCCCTTGCCGCTCGTCGGCGCCTGAGGTCGACAGCCGGTATCCGGCGGCCGCGAGGCCGCCGGTCACGGTGGGGCCGGTCCATCCCGGACTCGGGTGAGCCGCGACGCCCACCGGCTTGTCGACCACCACGACGTCGTCGTCGACGTACACGATCTCCAGCCCTGGCACCGGTTCGGGCGCCGGGCTGGGCTCGCTCGGCGGGTCGGGCAGGCTGAGGTCGACCCAGGTGCCCGAGGCGAGCCGGTCGGACTTGGCGACCGGTCGGCCGTCGACCAGCACATCGCCGGCCGCGACCAAGTCGGCCATCGCGGTCCGGGACAAGCCGAACATGCGGGCCAGGCCGACATCGACCCGAAGGCCGTCGAGTCCCTCGGGCACCGGGACCCGGCGCGCGGTCATCGCCGCGAGCCGTCGGTCTCGATACCGAGCAGGACCAGCAGCATCGCCAGGACGGCACCGCAGACGATGGCGGAGTCGGCGAGGTTGAAGACCGGCCAGTGCGGGAGCTCGATCCAGTCCACGACGTGACCGCGGAACGGGCCGGGCGCGCGGAAGATGCGGTCACCGAGATTGCCGAGCGCCCCGCCCAGCAGAAGCCCGAGGGCGATCGCCCAGCCGCGCGAGCGCAGCGTGCGCGCGGTTCGCACGATCACCGCTGCGACCACGACGGCGACCGCGGAGAACACGACCGTCTCGCCGCCGCCTCCCCCGATGCTGAATGCGGCTCCGGCATTGCGCCGAAGGGTCAGCTGCAGCAGGGTTCCGACGACGTGGACGGGAGCCCGACCGGACAGCCGGGCAACCGCCAGGTGCTTGCTGATGACATCCGCGACGAGAACCACCGCCGCCGTGAGGGCCAGCCACCAGGCGCGGCGGGGTGCCGGCGCGCCGATCGGTTCGGGCGGAGCTACCGGCGCTCCTCGCGTTGCTTGCATGACACACACAGGGTTGCACGGGGAAATGCCTGCAGGCGTGCCTTGCCGATCGGGTTCCCGCAGCTCTCGCAGATGCCGTAGGTCTGGTCGTCGAGGCGCTGCAGTGCCCGCTCGACCTGAGAGAGCAGGTCGCGGCTGTTCGCGGCCAGCGAGAGCTCGTGCTCGCGCTCGAAGGTCTTGGTGCCGGCGTCGGCCTGGTCGTCACCCGCGCCCTCGCCACTGTCGCGCTGCAGGGCGGCCCAGGACAGCTCGGCTTCGGTGATCTCGCCCCGCAGGTCCCTGGCCTGCTCCTCGAGCTCGGTCCGGATCTTCGCCAGCTCCGCCTTCGTCCACGGCTTCTCGCCGGGCAGGACGGTCGCCCCCGGTTTCGCCACCCGCACCGGCGGGGCAGGCGCCGGCGCCACCGGGGCCGGCGCCGCGGTCAGCCGGCGGGCCGGCGCCTTGACCGGTGCAGCCGCGGCCTTGCTCGGAGCCGACTTGGTCGCAGCGGGCTTGGTCGCAGCGGGCTTGGTCGTAGCAGCTTTGGTCGCCGCCGCCTTCTGCGGGGCCGCCTTCTTGGCGGCCGGCGCGCTGCGCCCGGGCGAAGCCTTCTTCGCCGGTGGCGCGCTCTTTCTGGCCACCGCCTTCTTCACCGGCACGGGCGGGCGGCGGGCCGGCGTCGACCGGGCCGAAGCCGACTTCGACGGGCTGGCTTTCTTCGTCGTGGTTGATTTCTTGGCCGCGGCCTTTTTCACCGGCGCTTTAGCCGGTGCCCGCTTGGCCGGTGCGGATTTGCGGGCCGGTGCTTTCTTCGCCGGCGCGGCCTTTTTCGCCGTACTGCGCGCGGATGAGCCCACTGACCGCTTCACGGCTGCCTTTTTCGCCGGAGCGTTGCGCTTGGCCGATGCCTTCTTGGCCGGCGCCTTCCTGGCCGTGGTCGGGCGGGCTGCGGCGGCCTTCTTCGCCGGCGCAGACTTCTTGGCCGGCGCGGAAGCGCTGCCCGTACGCCGCGTTGTGCTCGCGCGGGACGTCGCCTTCCGGGCGGGCTGGCGCCCCCCGGCGGCTGTTCGCTCGCGGGCCACCTGGACCTCCCTTGTCCCTGATCAGTGCCGACCGCCACGGATCTCGGGGTCTGCGCAGGATAGGACCGCGCCGCACCCCGGGCAATCTGCCGCGCCGACGACGGGTCGCCGGGCGACATGCGGCCGAGAGTGTAATCCGCGGTCCTCGTGGCCGGACCAACGCACGAATGGCCCGAGAAATGCCCGGGCCAGGGCGGTTGGGGCGGCTAGGATCGGATTCGCGAACAGGCGCTGACGAGGACAGCCGGCCGCGAGAACAGCCTCGAGCGACCCGGGGAGGGTGTGAGCCCGGGGGCAGGTGCGCGGTCACGGATCACCTCCGAGCCGCCGGAAGAGCGCGCCGGGCGAGCGACGGCGCGGGTAGACCCGGCCGCACCCCTCGAGGGGGCCTGCCGAGCGGCTCGACCGCCGGCCGGCCAAGGAGGGTGGTACCGCGGGACGCTGCGGCGTCTCGTCCCTCCGCCGACGACCGCTCACCCGAGCCGCGGGTGGGCTCGACGACGGAGGATGACCGATGGCCGGCGGCTACCGCCCGATGCCCCCTCAGGTCGACCTGCCGGCGCTCGAGCACGAGGTGCTCGCCCGCTGGCGCGAGCGCGACATCTTCGCCCGCTCGCTCGCCCGCACCGCCTCCGGCCCGCCCTGGACGTTCTACGAGGGCCCGCCGACCGCCAACGGGCGTCCCGGCACCCATCACATCGAGGCGCGGGTGTTCAAGGACCTCTTCCCGCGCTACAAGACGATGCGCGGCTATCACGTGCCGCGCCGGGCCGGCTGGGACTGCCACGGCCTGCCGGTGGAGCTCGAGATCGAAAAGCGGCTCGGGTTCTCGGGCAAGCAGGACATCGAGGCCTACGGCATCGCCGAGTTCAACGAGAAGTGCCGGGCCTCCGTGCTCGAGCACGTCGACGAGTTCCGCCGGATGACCGAGCGGATGGCGTACTGGACCGACTTCGACAACGCCTACTGGACCATGGACGCGAGGTACGTCGAGAGCGTCTGGTGGTCGCTGAAGGTCGTCTACGACAAGGGCCTGCTGGTGCAGGACCACCGGGTGACGCCGTACTGCCCGCGATGCGGCACCGGGTTGTCCGACCACGAGGTCGCGCAGGGCTACCTCGACGTGACCGACCCCTCGGTGTACGTCCGGTTCCCCGTCACGAGCGGTCCGCTCGCCGACCAGGGCGCCGCCCTGCTGGTGTGGACGACGACGCCCTGGACCCTGATCAGCAACACCGCGGTAGCGGTCAACCCGGCGGTCACCTACGTGGTCGCCCGCCCGGCCGGCTCCGACGAGCTGCTCGTTGTCGCCGAGCCGCTGGTGGAGGCGGCGCTGGGTCCGGGTGCGGAGGTGGTCGAGCGGATGCCGGGGACCGCGCTGGAGCGGGTGAGCTACGCCCGGCCGTTCGACCTGGTCGAGATCCCGGGCGCGCACTTCATCGGGCTCGCCGACTACGTGACCGTCGAGGACGGCACCGGTCTGGTCCACCAGGCACCGGCGTTCGGTGCCGACGACCTCGTCGTCGCGCGGCGCTACGGCCTGCCGGTGGTCAATCCGATCAGCGCAGACGGTCACTTCCTGCCGGACCTCCCGCTCGTGGGCGGGAAGTTCTTCAAGGCGGCCGATCCCGCCATCGTCGAGGACCTGCGGGCCCGCGGCCTGCTCTACCGCGCCGAGGACTACCGCCACTCCTACCCGCACTGCTGGCGCTGCGACACCCCGCTGATCTACTACGCGCTGCTCTCCTGGTACATCCGCACGACCGCGATCAAGGACGCGCTGTTGCGCGAGAACGCCGCCACGGACTGGCATCCGCCGACGATCAAGACCGGCCGGTACGGCGACTGGCTGGAGAACAACATCGACTGGGCGCTCTCGCGCAACCGCTACTGGGGCACGCCGCTGCCGATCTGGCGATGCGCGGACGGGCATCTCACGGTGGTCGGGTCGCTCGCCGAGCTCTCCGCGATCGCGGGCACGGACCTCGCCGGGCTCGACCCGCACCGGCCGTTCGTCGACGAGGTCGTCGTCAGCTGCCGCGAGTGCGCCGGCGAGGCGCACCGGGTTCCTGAGGTCATCGACGCGTGGTACGACTCCGGCTCGATGCCGTTCGCCCAGCATCACTACCCGCACCAGCCCGGCTCGGTCGAGGCGTTCGAAGCGGCGTACCCGGCTCAATACATCTGCGAAGGGCTCGATCAGACCCGCGGCTGGTTCTACACCCTGATGGCGGTCGGAACCTTGCTTTTCGACCGGTCGTCGTACGAGACGGTGCTCTGCCTGGGCATCATCCTGGCCGAGGACGGCCGGCGGATGAGCAAGCATCTCGGCAACATCGTCGACCCCTTCGAGCTGTTCGAGCGGCACGGAGCGGATGCCGTGCGTTGGTACATGCTCGCCGGCGGGAACCCATGGGCCGCGCGCCGGGTCGGCGACAAGGTGCTCGACGAGGTGGTGCGCAAGGTTCTGTTGACGTACTGGAACACCGCGGCGTTTCTCGTCCTGTACGCCCGGGCCAACGACTGGGACCAGACCCGGATCGACGATGCGCCGCCGGCCGGGGAGCGCTCGCTGCTTGACCGCTGGGCGCGCTCCGAGTTGCACCGGACGGTGGCGGAGGTGACGGAGGCGCTCGAGGTCTTCGACCCGACCCGCGCCGGGCGGCGGCTCACCGAGTTCGTCGACGACCTGTCGAACTGGTACGTCCGCCGGTCGCGGAGACGGTTCTGGGACGGCGATCCGGCCGCTCTGGCGACCCTGCACGAGTGCGTCGAGGTCACCACCCGGCTGCTCGCACCGTTCATGCCGTTCGTCACCGAGGAGGTCCACGAGCGACTGGTCCGCGACACCGATCCCGATGCGGCCGACAGCGTCCACTTGCGTACCTGGCCGGAGGCCGACTATGCGGCCGTCGCGCCCGAGCTGGCCGAGCAGATGGCGCTGGTCCGGCGGGTGGTCGAGCTCGGCCGAGCGGCGCGAGCCGGGTCCGCGGTGCGAACCCGCCAGCCGCTGTCCCGCGCGCTGGTCTCGGCCAGCGGCTGGTCCGAGCTGCCCGACGAGCTGCGCCGGCACGTCGCCGAGGAGCTCAACGTGCGTGCCGTCGATGCCCTGGCCGGCGAGGGCGAGCTGGTGGAGGTCTCGGTCAAGGCCAACTACCGCTCGCTCGGGCGGCGGTTCGGGCCGCGTACGCCGGAGGTCGCCGCGGCCATCCAGCAGGCGGACGCCCGGGAGCTGACCGAGCAACTGCGCGCCGAGGGCGCGGGTCAGGTCGTGGTGGGCGGCGAGCCGGTGGCGATCGGCCCCGAGGACGTGATCAGCACCGAGTCCCCGCGCAGCGGCTGGGCGGTTAGCGGGAACGGGATCGAGACGGTTGCGCTCGATCTCGAGCTCACCGACGAGCTGCGCAGCGCAGGGACGGTCCGCGAGTTCGTCCGGCTCGTCCAGGAAGCCCGCAAGGCCCAGGGGCTCGAGGTGACCGACCGGATCGAGCTGTGGTGGGACGCCGCCGGCGCCACCGGCGACGCGCTCGCGGACGCGAGCGGGCTGGTGGCCGATGAGGTGCTCGCGGTGGCCGTGACCCGCGGCGCTCCGGCCGCCCCGCTCGCCCCGCACGACGCCGATGAGCACGGGCTGCGGTTTTGGCTGCGACCGATCGGTTAATTTTTCCACCCATTCGGCCGAATGACTACCAAGCGCAGTGGACCCGATGCTCTGTAGAGCAGGGCTGGGCTACTGCGAACGGCTTAGCCCTCGTGCCAACCCGGAGGTAGACGTGTCGCTGACGTTGCTCAAGACGTCGTCGGACGGCGTACGCCTGAAGACCGGCGCGGTCGCCGTACCTGCGCTCACCAGCCATGTCCGCCCTGCGCTCGTGCTCCCGGAGCTGCAGGCCCGCGCACTTCTCGATGCCGCCAACCACGAGGATGTCCTCGCCGGCGGGTGCTTCAGCGCCGGCCCGGCCGGGATCCAGCGCTGGAACGGCCCGTGGAACGGCACGGACGGCACCAAGGGGACCGCGCTGCACCTGGGCTCGGTCGACTGGACCTACGACACCCCCGCTAAGCACTGGGCGCTGATCTATCGGGCCATGGTCACGCAGGAGGGCATCGAGGCCGGCGAGACCACGCTGTCGATCCTGCTCTCGGTCCTCGGGCTGACCGGCCTGTCCATCGAGGGCGACCGGGTGCAGCTCGCGACGCCGCCGGCTCGCGACCCGTTCCGCCGCCAGGTCGCGATCAGCTGACCCGGATCAGGAGCCGCTCGACGGCTCCGGCACGGCGACGTTCCACGGCCGGATCTCCCAGCCGACCACCAGGCCGTTAGCGACGTACGGATCGGCTGCCACGAACCGCTCGACCGGCGTGCGATCATCCGTCACCCACACGAACATCGATCGATCCGCAGGCTCCGCGAACGCCCCGGCATAGGCCAGCTCACCCCGCTGGTACGCCGCTCGTGCCAGATCCAGGTGCTCGTAGCGGAACTCTCCGCGTCGTTGCAGGTAGTCCGTAGCCAGGTCGTAGAAGAGCACCAACATGCGGTGTGCCGTTCCTAGCGTCCGGCCCGGGTCGACCGGCCGGTTGGCTTGGCAGCCGGTGCCTTCTTGCCGACGGTCTTGTTTGCCGGCGCGGCTTGCTTCGCAGCACCCTTCTTGGCTGGTCCCGGCGCGGTCTTGTTCGAGGCGACGTCCTTTGCTGGGACCTTTTTCGCAGGGACCTTCTTAGCCGGCGCGGTCTTCGCTGCGGGCGTTGTCGATCCCCCCACCGCCGGCCGCCCGGTCGAGCGGCGCGCCATCGCGGCCATCTCGTCGACCGCCTTCCACGCGGCTGCCACCTGCTTCGACGGCGCTGCCTTTGCTGGCACTGCCTTTGTTGGCACTGCCTTTGTTGGCACTGGCTTTGTCGGCGCTGCCTTCACGGCCGGCGCCTTTGCCGCCGGAGTCGAGCGCTGCGCCGGGCGGCTCGGCGGGTTGGTCCTGCGAGCCTGCGCGCCGGCCGGAGCCGATCGCGGCGCCTTCTTCTTGGCAGCCGTCTTCGCCGGTGCCGCCTTCTTGGCAGCCGTCTTCGCCGGTGCTGCCTTCTTGGCAGCCGCCTGCTTGGTCGGCGCTGCCTTCTTGGTCGGCGCTGCCTTCTTGGTCGGCGCTGCCTTCTTGGTCGGCGCTGCCTTCTTGGTCGGCGCTGCCTTCTTGGTCGGCGCTGCCTTCTTCGCAGCCGGCGCGGCCTTCTTGATCGGTGCAGCCTTCACCGGCGCGGCCTTCGCAGCCGGCGCGGCCTTCTTGACCGGCGCCGGGGTGGCTCGCTCGGATTGCCGGTCCGGTGCGGGCTGCGGCGCGGGCGCCGGCCGCGCGACCGGCGTCATCGGCGTGGCGCTGAGCGACGATCCGGAGCGCAGCCGCTCGATCGCGCTGTCGGCAGGCCCGGACTCCTGCGCTTCACTGCCGGGCGGCAGGTCTGAGGCCGGCTCGATCACGGGGACCGCAGGCGCCGGCACGGGGGCCTCGCTGACCCCCGTCGAAGGCTCCGGCGGCCGGGCGGGCCGCGCGAGCGGTTCGGTGATCTGCTCGCCGGATGGTTCGTTGACCATCGGAACGACGACGACATCGGACTCGCCCTCGTCGGTGAAGCGTCCGGCTCCGGGCCGAACGCCGCCCGTCGGCTCGCCCGCGTCCGCGACGTCGGCGGGCAGCTCGATCCGGTGCCGGACCGACAGCCACAGCGTGATGATGGCGGGAATGCTGGCCGCGATCGACGCCCACACCCAGTGCAGGCTCATCGACGGCAGCAAGCCGACGATCAGCAAGATGACCGCGACGAACAGCAGCACCCCGCTGGCGACGATCACGTGGTCAGCTCCGTTTCGGTGGTGCGGTCGGGCGCACGATCAGGCCGCAACGTCGCCGACGACTTGGCACCCGCACGAGCGATTCTAGTCAGCGGGAGTTGATCGGCTCCGGTGCGTGAATGGCCCGCGCGGCCGAGGTGTTCAGTGCGCGGAGTCGTCGGTCTCGCCATCGTCGGCCTGCGAAGGCGGACCCGACGGCACGTCGCTGTCGGCGTCCACGTCGGTCGAGAACGGCTCACCTGACGCACCGGCCGGGGGTGTGAACAGCTCCGGTGAGTCCTGGGGTGAGGCCGGCACCGGTGCCGAGCTGAACGGTCCACCCGGTGCGGAACCCGATGCCGGTGGCGCAGGAGGCGCCGCCGGCGGAGCGGCCGGAGCAGGCGGCGTGGGTGGCGTAGCCGCCGACGTGCCGGTGGCGCCGGCTGACGGGGTCGCAACCCGCGGGACACCGAGCGCACCGGTATCCGGCGCAGCCGGGGTCGCGCCGCCCGGTGCACTCGCGGCCGCCGGCGCAGCCGGCGACGACGTACCGGTAGGCGCAGCGCCGGGTCGCGAGGGCGCGCTGAGCAAGGGCGAGGCCGCGCTCTCCAGCTTGTCGACCTCCTTGAGCTGGCCCTCGAGATAGGCCCGGATGCGGGTGAGGTGGTCACGCTCGAAGCCACGCAGCTCGTTGAGCTTCGCCTCAAGGGCCGAGCGGCTGCGCTCGAACTCGGCGAGCTTCGCGGCGTGCTCGGTCTTCGCGTCGCGTTCCAGCGTTGCCGCGTGTGACCGCGCCGAGGTCAGCAGCTGGTCAGCCTCTGCTCGTGCCTGCGCAACCGCCTCCTCCGCCGTCCGCTGGGCCATCGAGAGCGTCCGCAGCGCCGCTTCGTTCGGGTCCTCGCGCGGAGGTTCCGGCGCCGCCGGTGCCGGTGCCGCCGCGGCCGGGGGTGCAGAGCGCAGCGCCTGGTTCTCGGCGAGCAGGCGCCGCAGCTCCGCCTCGACCTCGTCGAGGAAACCGTCGACCTCATCCTCGTCGTAACCGGCCTTCAGCCGCGTGGTCGTGAACCTCTTGTTCTGAACGTCTTCAGGAGTGAGCGGCATCGATGGTCACCTCAAGTGGTGGGAGCGTCATGGTCGGGTCCGGCATCAGGTGTACGACGAGATGACGTCGATAAGAACATACGCGGATATGAACAACACGATGAAGGACAGGTCGAGCGCGAACCGGCCGAGCCGAAGCGGCGGGATCACCCGGCGAAGCGCACGAAGCGGCGGGTCGGTCACGCTGTAGGCGAGCTCGAGCAACGCGGCCCAGATCCCGGTGGGACGGAAGCTCCGCGCGAAGTACATGACGTAGTCGATGATGAGCCGCAGCAGCAGCAACGCGACGAACGCGTAGAGCACATAGATCGCGATGATTGCCGCAATCACGGTGCCGCCAAACGTCGATGGCCGATGTGGACGCGGTCAGCTCTGATTGAAGAAGCCGGCTCCGGCGATGCGCGACTTGTCCTCGGCGGTGATCTCCACATTGGCGGGAGTGAGCAGGAACACCTTTTGCGTGACCCGCTCGATGCTTCCGCGCCGGCCGAAGACCAAGCCGGCGGCGAAGTCGACCAGCCGTTTGGCGTCCGAGTCGTCCATGTCGGTGAGGTTCATGATCACCGGAGTGCCGTCCCTGAAGTGCTCGCCGATGATGCGGGCCTCGTTGTAGTTGCGCGGATGCACCGTCGTGATGCGGTAGGCATCCAGCGTGTCGACCGGCTCGTGCCGGGCGACCGGCTGACGCTCCATCACTTCGTCGGGGCGGGTCACGCGAAGCGTCGGCTCCTCTTGTCGCCGGACCACGTGAGTCCGGTCATCGAACGCAGCACCATCCTCGTAGCCGTCGTCGTAGGCGCCATCGAGCTCTTCGTCCTCCACGAGCCCCAGGTAGACGGCCATCTTGCGCATCGCGCCGGCCATGTGACGTCCTCCGGTTTCTCGGGTCGCTCGACGGCCTGCGGTGCCCGGCAGACCTGTGAGGAAGGCTAGCCGACCACCCCGCTGCGCGGGCCGAGCAACGCCGATCCGATCCGAAGGTGTGTCGCGCCGTGCCGGATCGCGGACTCGAAGTCACCGGTCATCCCCGCCGAGACGATCGTTGCGGCCGGATGAGTTCGTCGCAGCTGCCGTGACACCTGCGCAAGTTGCTCGAACGCGTCATCGCTGGACCCACCGAGCGGAGCGACCCCCATCACCCCGCCGAGGCGGAGCGGCTCGACGCCGGCGATCCGGTCGGCGAGCTCCGCAACCGCGCGCGGCGAAGCACCACCTCGACCCTCGTGCTCGGCCGCCGAGGGGTCGAGCGACACCTGGATCAAGGCGGTCAGGCTGCGCCCGGCGCTGTCGGCGGCCCGCGCCAACGCGTCGGCCAGCTCGAGCCGGTCGACCGAGTGCACGACGTCGGCGTACTTCGCGACCGACCCGCTCTTGCGCCGCTGCAACTGGCCGACGAAGTGCCAGCGCAGACCGAGGCCGCCGCATTCGTCATGCTTCGGTGCGGCCTCCTGATCGCGGTTCTCTCCGATATCCGTGACGCCGAGGCCGGCGAGGATCGCGATGTCACTAGCCGGAAACGTCTTCGTCACCGCGATCAGAGTCAGCTCTGCCGGGTCCCGTCCGGCGGCCAGGCACGCCGCGCTGATGCGCGCGTTGACGTCGGCGAGGTTGGCGGCGATCTCGGCCGCACGGCGCGGGTCGGGCGTCGGGCCGGTCATCGCACTGCCTGCTGCGCGATCACCGCGGCGAACCGGCCGGTGCGGCCATCGCGGCGGTAGGAGTAGAAGCGCGGATCCTCAATGGTGCAGAGACGGGACGCCGCGACGGCGCCCACTCCGAGGCCACGAAGGATCTCGGCCGCGCCGGCGGGCAGGTCGAGCGCGGGCGTGCCAGACCGCGTCGTACTCGCAGTGCCGGGTACGACGGCAGCCACCTCGGCCTGCATCTCCTGCGGCACCTCGTAGCAGCCTCCGCACACCGCCGGGCCGACCACCGCAACCATGTCGGCGGGGCGGGCGCCGGCTGTGGCCATCGTCTGCATCGCCGCTTGGATGACCCCTGCAGCGAGTCCGCGTCGCCCGGCGTGCACCGCACCGAACATTCCCGTGCGCGGATCGGCGAGAAGGACGGGCACGCAGTCCGCGACCAGGACGCCGACCGCCAGCCCGGCCGCACCGCTCACGAGCGCGTCTACGGCCGGCTCACCAACGTCGTTTGAATCGCCGACGCGGGCGAGGTGTACATCCGCGCCGTGTTGCTGGCGTGGCAGGACCAGTCGCGGAACTCCGAGCCAGTTCGCAACCAGGCGCCGGTTGGCACCGACGAGTGCTGGGTCGTCCCCCACGCCCAGACCGAGGTTCAGCGCGGCCCACGGTTGCGAGCTGATGCCTCCGCCGCGTGTGGTGAAACCGCCGACGAAGCCCGCGGGGAGTTCGGCAAGCACCGGCTCGAACGCTCCGGCGCCGATCGAACCCGATCCGGCCGAACCGATATCTGCGCCTGCCACGGGTCGACGCTAGCGAGCCGGTCAGGGCTCGCCGCGGCCCTACTTCAGGAAGTCGGGGACGTCGAGGTCGTCGCCGTCGTCGAAGACGATGGTGCGCCGTGGCGGCTCCGCCCGCCCGCCGGCCCGGCTGGCCGCCGGCACCCGCGCCGCGACCGGTGGGTCCGTGATGTCCACGGTCTGCTCGACCGGGGTCTCCTCGTTCGCAACCTCGACCTTGGGCTCGCGTACTGACGCCCGCCGGGGTTCGGTCGTGCGCGCGCGAGGAGCGCCGCCGTCGAACCCGGCGGCGATGACGGTGACCCGCACCTCGTCGCCGAGGGCGTCGTCGATGACCGCACCGAAGATGATGTTGGCGTCGGGGTGTGCGGCATCCGCGACCAGCTGCGCCGCCTCGTGGATCTCGAACAGTCCGAGGTCGCTGCCACCCGAGACGTTCATCAGGACGCCGTGCGCACCCTCGATCGACGCCTCGAGCAGCGGGCTGGCGATCGCGCTCTCGGCGGCGACCAGCGCCCGGTCGTCGCCGCGCGAAGAGCCGATGCCCATCAGCGCGGACCCTGCCTCGGACATGACCGACTTCACGTCGGCGAAGTCGAGGTTGATCAGGCCCGGTGTGGTGATCAGGTCGGTGATTCCCTGGACGCCCGACAGCAGGACCTGGTCGGCAGAGCGGAACGCATCCAGGACGCTGACTCGCTTGTCGCTGATGGAGAGCAGCCGGTCGTTCGGAATGACGATCAGCGTGTCGACCTCCTCGCGCAGCGAGGCGATGCCTTCCTCTGCCTGGGTGGCGCGCCGCTTGCCCTCGAAGGAGAACGGTCGGGTGACCACACCGATGGTGAGCGCTCCGAGCTCTCGCGCGATCCGCGCGACGACCGGCGCTCCGCCGGTGCCGGTCCCACCGCCTTCCCCGGCGGTGACGAACACCATGTCGGCGCCCTTCAGCACCTCTTCGATCTCATCGGTGTTGTCGTCGGCCGCCTGGCGTCCGATCGCCGGGTCCGCTCCCGCGCCGAGCCCTCTGGTCAGGTCGCGACCGATGTCGAGCTTCACGTCGGCGTCGCTCATGAGCAGCGCCTGGGCGTCGGTGTTCACCGCGATGAACTCGACACCCCGAAGGCCCACCTCGATCATCCGGTTGACGGCGTTGACGCCGCCGCCGCCGATGCCGACGACCTTGATCACGGCCAGGTAGTTCTGCGGTGCTGCCACGAGCGTGCCTTCCTTCATCGGTACTGCGCGAGAACCGCCACCGCCGATGACCCGGGGAAGGTGTCATCGACGGTTGTGACGGGTGGAGCGGTGCCTTTCGGCTCGTACCCAACCCTCAGGCTCTACTAGATGGTTGGAGTTATGCCGTCCTGAACTGCGGGGACACTAAGCCGCACGCTTCCGCGCGGTCAAGGCGGCCAGCCTCATCCCCGCGTAATCCTACAGAAGATCACTCTTGCAGAAGTCTCGATGTCAGCAGAAGGCCGAGTGATCTCGCTCGGTCGTGCGTCAGCCGGTCGCCGCCGAGAGCAGGTCGAGCAGCGCCGGGCCGATCATCGTGACGTCCCCCGCGCCGATCGTCACCACGACGTCGCCCGAGCGGGCGAGGCCGGCCACCAACCCGGGGACGGCCGACCAGGAGGGTTCGAAGAACACCTGGTTGGCGGGAAGCGGCACGGCTCGGGAGACCAGCGCGCCGGTGACGCCGGGCACGGGGTCCTCGCGGGCCGGATACACGTCCATCACGACCACCAGGTCGGCCGCGCCGAGCGCGGCGCCGAACTGGTCCGCGAAGATCTGGGTCCGGCTGTACAAGTGCGGCTGGAAGACCGCGATCACCCGGCCCGAGCCGGCGACGCCCCGAGCCGCGCTCAGCGCCGCGGCGGCAACCTCGGTCGGGTGGTGGGCGTAGTCGTCGTAGACCCGCACGCCTCCCCCGACTCCTTTGAGCTCGAACCGGCGCCGGACCCCGGCGAAGTTGGCCAGGCCGGCGGCCATCTGCGCGAACGGCAGGTCGAGGGCCAGCCCGAGCCCGAGCGCACCGGCCGCGTTCAGGGCGTTGTAGGCACCGGGAACGGCGAGTTCCACCTTGCCCAGCCGCCGGCCGTCGGCGACCACATCGAAGGTCGATCCGGGTCCCGACAGCTCGAGCGCATCGACCCGGATGTCGGCCGTTTCCGCCTGGCCGAAGCTTCGCACGTGTAGCCCGCGACGCCGCCCGACCGCGACGAGCCGGCGGGCGCCGGAATCGTCCGCACCGACCAACAGAATCCCGTCCGGCTCGATCCGTTCGACGAACGCCGCGAATGCCGCCTCGACGGCCGACGGGTCTCCGTAGTTGTCGAGGTGGTCGGGTTCGACGTTCGTGATGATCGCGGCGTACGGCGAGAGCAAGAGGAACGAGCGGTCGCTCTCATCCGCCTCGGCGACGAAGTACATCCCCGTCCCGTGATGCGCGTTGGAGCCCGGCTCGTTCAGGTCGCCGCCGATTGCGTAGCTCGGGTCACGGCCGCAAGCATGCATTGCCACGGTGAGCATCGATGTCGTCGTGGTCTTGCCGTGGGTTCCCGCAACGGCGAGCCCGGTCCTTCCTGCCATCACCGAGGCGAGCGCGGCGGCTCTGGGCAGCACCCGAACACCGCGATCGCGCGCGGCCACGAGCTCGCTGTTGTCCTGGCGGATCGCGCTCGACACGACCAAGGTGTCGATGCCGGTCAGGTGCGCCGGGTCGTGACCGATCTCCACCGTCGCGCCGAGCGCCCGCAGCGGCGCGAGCACCGTGGACTCCTTCGCATCGCACCCGGTGACCGCGACGCCGCGGGCCAGCAGGATCCGCGCGATACCGCTCATGCCGGCTCCCCCCACACCCATCAGGTGCACGCGGCCGAGCTGCTCGGCGGCGGGAAGGTCGGGGACCGGCTCGACGAGTGTCATCGCCGGCCCGCAGCGACGCGCACCAGCTCTGCCAGCTCCCGGTCGGCATCGAGCCGGCCGAAAGTCGCGGCCGATCGGCCCATGGCGAGCAACCGGGCCGGATCGTCCAGCAACGGCAACAGGTTCGCCCGCAGCCAGTCCGGCCCGAACTCCGCGTTGTCGACGATCAACGCGCCGCCCGCCTGCTGCACCGGCTCGGCATTGAGCCGCTGCTCGCCGTTGCCGATCGGCAGCGGCACGAACACCGCCGGCAGGCCCAAGGCGGTGACCTCGCTCACGGTGTTCGCGCCCGACCGGCCGACGACGACGTCCGCCGCGGCGTAGGCAAGGTCCATGCGGTCCACATACTCCCGCACAACGTATGCCGGGTTCGGTGTCGCGAGCCGGACCGACTTTCCGGTCCCGCAAATGTGCAGCACCTGCACGGCTCGCGCAGCCAGGTCCCCCTCGATCGAGGGGAACACGTCATTGAGGCGCTGCGCACCCAGCGAGCCACCGACGACGAGAACGGTGGTGCGGTCGGGGTCAAGCCCGAAGGACCGACGTGCCGGCGCGCGTTCTGCCGCGCGGTCGAGCCCGGTGATCTCTGCGCGCAGCGGCAGCCCGGTACGCACGGCGTGCGGCAGCCGGGTGGCCGGAAACGTCACGGCGACCCAAGGGGTCAGCCGGGCGCCCAGCCGGTTGGCGAGGCCGGGCCGGCTGTTCTGCTCGTGTACGACGATCGGGATGCGCGCGCGCCGCGCAGCGAGATACGCGGGAGCGGCGACGTATCCACCGAACCCCACGACGACATCGGCCTGCACCTCGGCCATCGCGGCGCGCGCGCCGCGCACCGCCGCAGCCAGGTCCCCGGGCAGCCGGACCAGGCGCAGCGATGGGCGTCGAGGCAAGGGAACGCGCGGAATCTCGTACAGCGAGTAGCCGCGCGCAGGCACCACCCGCGCCTCGATCCCGGTCGCCGTACCCAAAGCAAGGACCCGAGTCGACGGATCGTCACTGACCAGCCGGTCGGCGAGGGCCAGCAATGGCGACACGTGCCCCGCGGTGCCGCCGCCGGCCAGCAGCACGTTCATCGTCGACCCGCAACCGTCGCCGTCCGGCGCGCGGCCATCAGCGACTCCAGGCGACCTTGGCACGCCAGGAGCCGCGCGCGGCTTTGCGGGCGGCGAGCGCCTTTGCGGTCGCGGGCTCGCGGCGGGCGAACGAGATCAGCATCCCGATGCCGAACATGGTGGGAACCAACGCGGACCCACCGAAGGAGACGAGGGGAAGCGGGATTCCGGTGATCGGCAGGAGCCCGACCACGGCTCCCATGTTCACCAGCGCTTGCCCCAACAGCCACGCGGTCACGCCGGCGGCCGCGAGCTGGCTGAACCGGTCGGTGCACCGTTGTGCGATCCGGATGCCGGCAAAGCCCAGCAACGCGAACAGTCCGAGCACGAGAAGGGTGCCGAGCAGGCCGAGCTCCTCGCCGATGATGGCGAAGATGTAGTCGGTGTACTGGTTCGGCAGGTAGCCGAACTTCTCCCGGCTGGCACCGAGCCCCAGCCCGAACCAGCCGCCGGAGGACAGTGCATACAGACCTTGGCACGCCTGGTAGCCGATGCTCTGGGCGATCTTCGCCGAGCACGGGTTGCGGAACCCGGTCAACCGCTGCAACCGGTAGGGCTCGGTGACGGCGAGAGCACCCAGTCCCACGCCGAGCCCGACTCCGATGCGCGCGAAGGCCCCCCATGGCGCCCCGGCAGTGAACAGCAACGCCAGCATGACCAGCAACAACACGATCGTGGTGCCCATGTCGGGCTGCTTCATCACGAGCAGGCCCATGGCGAGCGCGACCGGCACGAGCGGGATCAACAGGTGTTTCGTCTTGTCGAGGCTCTTTTCCTTACGCGCCAACAAATCCGCGCCCCACAGGACAAGTGCCAGCTTGGCCGGCTCCGACGGCTGAAGCTGCAGTCCACCGGGCAGGTCGATCCACCGGGTCGCGCCGGACACGTTGACGCCGATCCCGGGAACCAGCACGAGCACGAGCAACGCGAAGGACAGCAGCAACAACGGGTACCCGAGCAGGCGATAGACACGCACCGGAAGCCGCGCACCGAGCCAGAGCGCAGGCAGACCGATGGCCACCCAGACTCCCTGCCGCTCGGCGATCGTGAACGAAGAGCCCGACGATGTGAACGACGTGACGCTCGAGGCCGACAGCACCATGACCAGGCCGAGGCCCAGCAGCAGCGCGGTCGCACCGATGACGAGGTAGTACGACGTCAGCGGCCGGTCCAGGAAGGCCAGCACGAGGGACCGTCGTTGCTCGGCGCGCGCCGGCCGGGCCGGGCGTGCCGAGCCCGAGGCGATCGAGCTCATCGGTTCCGTGCGGCGTCGCGCGCCGCCGCGGCGAACCGATCGCCGCGCTCGGCGTAGTTGCGGAACATGTCCATGCTCGCGGCCGCTGGGGCAAGCACCACCGCGTCTCCCGGCTCGGCCAGCCGGTCCGCGGCGCGCACTGCCTCATTCATCCCATCAGTGTCTGCTGTATCTATCGTCACAACCGGCACATCCGGCGCGTGTCGCTTCAGCGCCTGCGCGATCGTCGCGCGGTCCTGACCCAGCACCACGGCCGCCCGCAGCCGGCCGGCCACACCGGCGACCAGCTCGTCCACCCTTGCCCCCTTGAGCAGACCGCCGGCGATCCACACGACCGAGTCGTAGCCGGCCAGGCTGGCCGCCGCCGCGTGCGGGTTGGTGGCCTTGGAGTCGTCGATCCACCGGACTCCTCCGCCGACCGCGACGAGCTCGTTGCGGTGATGGTCGGGCGCATAGTCGCGAAGCCCGGCTCGTACGGCGGCCGGAGCAACGCCACGAGCCCTGGCAAGCGCCGCTGCAGCAAGGGCGTTCGCGATGTTGTGGCGACCGGAGAGCTGGATGTCCTCCTGCGCGGCAAGGACCGAGCCGTCGGCGTCGATCAGCTCGGACGACCGCACACCGAGCACACCGGGTTGCGGATCATCGAGGGTGAAGCCGATCCGGTGGGTGCAGGCGGCGCTGACCGCCACCGATCCCGCATCGTCGAGGTTCACGACGGCTAACGGGTCGCCGCGAAGAATCTTCGCCTTGTCCGCGGAGTACGCGTCGAACGACCCGTGCCAGTCGGTGTGATCGTCCGCGATGTTGAGCACCGCGGCGGCAGCACAGGTCAGCGTCGATGACCAGTGCAGCTGAAAGCTGGACAGCTCGACGGCAAGAACGTCATACGGCGGATGCTCGAGCACCGCGTCCACGAGTGGCAGTCCGACGTTGCCCGCGGCGACGGTGCGCAGTCCTCCGGCGGACAGGATCGACGCCAGCATCCCGACGGTTGTCGTCTTGCCGTTGGTGCCCGTGACACCGAGCCAGTCGGGCGACCCTTCGGGGCGCAGCCGCCAGGCGAGCTCCGGCTCGCCGATCACCTCGACACCCGCGCCTAGTGCGGCCGCGAGGAGCGGTTGGTCGGGACGCCAGCCGGGTGAGGTGACGACGAGATCGGCATCGACCGCGGTGGTCGCGTCCCCCAGGCGAACCGTCGCGCCGAGCCCTCGTAGTCGATCCGCCTCGCTCTCGACCCGCTCGCCTTCGGCAGCGTCGACGACGACCACATCGGCGCCGTTGCGCAGCAATGCGACGGCCGCCGCGACGCCGGAGATCCCGATGCCGGCAACGGCGACTCGTCGGCCGGCGAAGTCGGTCATGAGTGTGAAAGGAACGCGGCGTAGAACACACCGAGGCCGAACGCGACGAGCAGACCGGCGATGATCCAGAACCGGACCAGGACGGTGATCTCCTCCCAGCCCGCGACCTCGAAGTGATGGTGGAACGGCGCAATCTTGAAGACCCGCCGGCCGAAACCGCGGAACGCGGCGATCTGAATGATCACGGACAGTGCCTCCAACACGAACAACCCACCGAGCAGGAGCAGAAGCAACTCGGTACGCGTCGTGATAGCGATGCCGGCGAACAGCCCACCGAGGGCCAGCGATCCCGTGTCTCCCATGAAGATCTTCGCGGGTGGCGCGTTCCACCACAGGAAACCGAAACAGGCACCCATCGCGGCGGCGGCGATGGTCGTGATGTCGAGCGGGTCGCGCACGACGTAGCAGTTGTGAATCGGGCTGCTGACGCAGTTGTTGCGGAACTGCCAGTAGGCGATGATCACGTACGCACCGAACACCATGCACGATGCCCCGGCCGCGAGGCCGTCGAGCCCATCGGTCAGGTTCACCCCGTTGGACGTCGCCGCGACCACGATGTAGGCCCACACGACGAAACCGACGGTGGTGAAGTCGAGCGAGTAGTCGTGCGTGAAGGACAGGTGGGTGGAGGCGGGCGTCAGCCCGTGGCTGTTGCGGAAGTGGATCACCAGGATTCCGAACACCACCGCCACGACGGCCTGACCGGCGAGCTTTGCGGTCTTCGTCAGCCCGAGACTCCGCTGCTTGCGGATCTTGGTGAAGTCGTCGATGAAGCCGATCATCCCGAGCCCGGTCATGAGACCGAGGACCAGCAGGCCGGTAGCGGTGACGCCGCGCAGAGCGAGCAGGTGGGCGGCGAGATAGCCGAACAGGATCGCGATCATGATGATCGCGCCGCCCATCGTCGGCGTACCCCGCTTCACGTGGTGGCTGGTGGGGCCGTCGTCGCGAATCAGCTGGCCGTAACCCTGCCGACTCAAGAACCGGATCGCACCGGGTGTGGCGAACAACGACACCAGCAACGCGACCAACGCGGCGACGAGAACGGTTCTCATGCCGTTGCCCCCGAACCACGCTCCGCCGCGATCGGCTCGAGCAGCGCCTCGGCGATCCGCCAGTACTGCAGCGCGTTCGACGCCTTGACGAGTACGACGTCGTCGCTGCCGAGCCGGTTTCGGAGCAGCTCGACGGCCGCCTCCGGTTCCGCAACCACGATCGCCTCGCCGCGCCAGCTCGCGACCGACTCTGCCCCAGCCGCGACCGGGTCGGCACCTGGCCCGACGACGACGAGGTGGTCGATGCCCAGCTCTGCTGCGTGCCGCCCGACGTCGGTGTGCAGTGCCTCGCCGTCGGCACCGAGCTCTCTCATCTCGCCGAGCACCGCCCAGCTCGAACCCGCACGATCCTTCGACAGCGTCGACAGCGCATCCAGCGCCGCACGAACCGACTCCGGGTTGGCGTTGTAGGCGTCGTCCACGACGAGCAAACCGTCCGCCCGCGAACCGACCTGCATGCGATGGGCACTCACAGCAGTCAGGCTGTCGAGCGCCTCGCCCACCTCGTCGGGGCCGAGTCCGATCTCCAGCGCCACCGCGGCCGTTGCGGCCGCGTTCATCGCGTGGTGCGCGCCCACGAGCTGCAGCTGGACTGAGATCGAGCCACGCGGGGTCACCAGCCGGAAGGAGGGGCGGGCCTGCGGATCGAGCTGGACCGCGTCGAGTCGCACGTCCGCATCGGCGGAGGTTCCGAACCCGATCACCCGAGCTGCCGTCCGCGAACGCATGCCGCTCACGAGCGGGTCGTCGACGTTGAGCACCGCGACACCGTCAGGAGGCAACGCCTCCACCAGTTCGCCCTTCGCAGCGGCGACGACCTCGCGCGACCCGAACTCACCGAGATGCGCGGTGCCGACGTTGAGTACGACGCCGATCGCCGGCCGCGCGATCCGGCAGAGGTATTCGATGTGCCCCACACCTCTGGCGCTGTACTCCAGCACGAGGTAGCGCGTCGACTCCTCGACGCCGAGCACGGTCAGCGGCAACCCGATCTCGTTGTTCAACGATGCGCGGGGCGCGACGGTCGGGCCGGCGAAGGCCAGCACGCCGGCGAGAAGATCCTTCGTCGAGGTCTTGCCGGACGATCCCGTGACTCCGACGACGGTGCACTGCGACGTACGCCGGAGCACGCCGCCGGCCAGAAAACCGAGCGAGCGCACGGGATCGTCGACCACGATCGACGGTCCGTCGACCGCACGAACGGACAGGGCCGCCACGGCGCCGCGCCGGTAGGCGTCCGCGACGAACTCGTGCCCGTCGACCTGCTCTCCGGGAAGGCACGCGAACAGCGACCCTGCGGTGCACAGTCGCGAGTCGACCACAACCGGCCCGTAGACCTGCACGTCCGGAGCCACGCCGTCGAGGTGACCCCCGGTCAGCGCTGCGACGTCACCGACCGTCATCGCGATCATCGGGACTCCGCCCCGTGCAGGAGCAGGGCATCCCGCAACGCGGTCCGGTCGTCGAACGGCGTGATCACGCCGGCGACCTCCTGCCCTGGCTCATGCCCTTTCCCTGCTATCACGACGACGTCACCGGCACGCGCGTTGACAACCGCCCGGTCGATGGCTCGGCGCCGGTCCGGCTCGACGATGATCTCCCCCCGGTCGTCCGCTCCCTCGACCATCGCCGCGATGATCGCGTCAGGGTCCTCCGACCGCGGGTTGTCGTTGGTGAAGACCGCAAGGTCGGCACCGGTGGCGGCAGCGGCCCCCATCTGTGGGCGCTTGGCCCGGTCGCGGTCGCCGCCGCAGCCGAGCACCACGATCACCCGTCCCGTCCCGGCCAGCCCGCGCGCCGCCTCGAGCGCGGCGGCTACCGCCTCCGGAGTATGCGCATAGTCCACGAGTGCCAGGAAGTCCTGGCCGGCATCGACCGGCTCCATCCGGCCGGGAACCGCGGCGAGCGCACCGATGCCCTTCAGCGCCGCCGGGCCGTCGACGCCCGCGCGGACCAAGGAGACGTAGGCGAGTGCGGCGTTGGACAAATTGACCGCGCCGAGCAGCCGGCAGGTCACCTGGTGCCGCGCACCGTCGGGATCGATCACCGTGGTGTGCCCGATGCCGCCTCGCCCCTCGACGTCGTCCACCCGGCGCCAGTCGGCATCGACCGGGACACCGGTCGTCGCGACCGGGACGGTCGCCTGCCCGGCCAACCGTCGACCCCATTCGTCGTCGATGCACACCACGCCGCGCTTGGCTCGCTCCGGGGTGAACAGCACCGCCTTTGCGCCGAAGTAGGACTCCATGTCGCCGTGGAAGTCGAGGTGGTCCTGCGAGAGATTCGTGAACGAGGCGACGTCGAAGACGATGCCGTCGACGCGCCCGAGCGCGAGCGCGTGGCTGGACACTTCCATCGCAACCGCGTCGACGCCACTCTCCCGCATCACCGCGAACAGGGCGTGCAGGTCGGTCGCCTCCGGAGTGGTCCGGACGCTCGCAACGGTCGAGTTGCCGACCCGGGTCTCGATCGTGCCCAGCAAGCCGGTCGTGTGGCCGGCCGCGCGCAGCCCTGACTCCACGAGGTACGCCGTCGTCGTCTTGCCGTTCGTGCCCGTGACGCCGACCAGCAACAGCTCCCGCGCCGGGTCACCGTAGGCCCAGGCCGACGCCGCACCCATCGCCGCCGCGACGTCGTCGACGACGACCGCCGGCAACCCCGCCGCCTGAGCGGCGGGCACCGACGGCGGATCGGTGAGCACGGCGACCGCGCCCGCCGACGCTGCCGCCGTGACGTGCTCGATGCCATGAGTCCGGGCGCCGGCCCGGGCGACGTACAGGTCGCCGGGCTGCACCGCGCGGGAGTCGTGGGTGATGCCGGTCACCAGCACCGAGCCGTCGCCCTCCAGCCGGGCGCCGGGCAACCGGGCGAGCAGCGCGTCGAGCCGGTGCGGCAGCACGGACTGCGGGCGCGCAGAGAGGTCAGGCATCGCGAGGCACGCTACCCAAACCTCACCAGGTGAGCTTGGCCCTGGGAGGCTTCGTGAAGGTCGGCGCGATCTTCAGCGTCCGCAGCGCGAAGCTCATGACGTCGTGGAAGATCGGAGCTGCGACCGCACCGCCGTAGTGGTTGTGCAGCGGCCGGTCGAGGACGACCTCGCACACCAGCTGGGGTTTGTCGGCGGGGACCATGCCCACGAAGGTCGCGGTGTAGCCCGCGCCCGAGTAGCCACCGTGGCCGTTGTAGCGGTTGGCGGTGCCGGTCTTGCCCGCAACCCAGTAACCCTTGATCCGCGCGGCCGGAGCCGTGCCCTGGTCGGAGGTGACGGACTCGAGCATGTTGCGAAGCTCGGTCGCGACCTTCACGCTGATCACCCGGTGCCGTGCGGGCGCAGGGGCAGGAACGAACGGGTGCCCCGGGTCGTCGGTGCCCTCGACGATGTTGGGCGTCACGCGCACGCCGTTGTTGGCGATCGTCGAGTAGACGCTGGCCACCTGCATTGCGGTGACGTCGATGCCCTGGCCGAACGACATGGTCGCGAGGGTGGTGCCCGACCAGGCGGATCGCGGCGGCAGCAAACCGGCACTCTCGGCCGGCAGCCCGACACCCGTCGGCTTCCCGAACCCATAAGCGTGCAGGTAGTAGTCGAACCGCTGCGGCCCGAGGCGCTGCGCAACCTTGATCGCCCCGATGTTGCTGGACTTCGCGAGGATGCCGGTGAGGGTGAGGTGTTCGGTGCCGTGGTACTCGGCATCGTGGAACGGCGTCCCGGCGACGTCGTAGGAGTTCGGGATGACGAACCGCGAGTTCGGGGTGACCAGACCGTCCTCGAGGGCAGCCGACATCGTGATGACCTTGTTCACGCTGCCCGGCTCGAACGGAACGCTCACCGCGGGGTCGCCGAGGTCACTGTTTCGCGCCTTCGCAAGGTGGTTCGGGTTGAAGGTCGGAGCGGTGGCAAGCGCGAGGATCTGCCCGTTGCGCGGGTTCATCACGATGACCGTGCCGGACAGCGACTTGGTGATCTTGACCTGCTTGTCGATCTGCTGCTGCGCCTCGTACTGGATGTCGCGCTGCAAGGTCAGCCTGATCGTCGAGCCGGGTACGGCGGGCGTGTCCTCCGTCTCGCCGTCCGGAATCGGCTGGCCGTCCGCTCCGACCTGGTAGCTCTCCGACCCGTTGCGCCCGGCGAGTGCCCGCTGGTAGCTGTACTCCAGACCGCCGGCGCCCTGCCCGTTAGCGCCGACGAAGCCGATCACGTTGGCGCCGAGCGAACCGTCGGGGTAGATCCGGCGAGTGGTGTCGGTGGTCGTGATACCCGGCAGCTTCAGGGCGAGCACGGCGTCGCCGACCGACGGCGAGACCGGCGTGCGCGTGAGCAACGCGTACTCGCTGTGCGCACTGAGCTCCTGGTAAAGCCTCAACGCCTTGACGTTGAGCAGCGGCGCGAGCTGCCCCGCCACGCCGAGCGGGTCGGAGATCTGCTCGGGATCGGCGACGACATCGCGCGCGTCGACGCTCGCGGCGAGCACGTCTCCCGCACGATCGGTGATGGATCCGCGAGTCGCCGTAAGGGTCAGGCTCTGCAGCTGCTGGTCCAGTGCGGAGGCGGCGTACGTCGAGCGGTCCACACCTTGAAGCTGCAGCAACCGCCCGCCGATCAGGGACAGCACCATCAGCGTGATGATGAGGACGACCTGCAGGCGTTGCCGAGGACTCGGTCGCCGCCGCGACGGGCGTCGGGCCGGCGGGCGCGGTGGTGGGGGTGGTCGGCGGACCGCACCCCGTGGTCGGGGCGGTGCGGTGGCAGTCACCACCACAGCCTGCCGTGCGACGACGTACGAGCCCCGCTGCCGCGCCGAGACACCGCCGCGCTCACCGGGAGTGGTGGTGGTGCGTGGGCCCCGACGGTTGCTTCGACGAGGTCGGGGCCGGCGAGCTGCCGGTCTTCGTCGCCTGCTTGCCCGTACCGGACTGCTTGCCCGGCGCTGACTGCTTGGTGCCGGAGGCCGACTGCTTGGTGCCGGAGGCGGACTGCTTGGTGCCGGAGGCCGAGCCGGGCAGGCCGGAGCCGACGATGGTCGGCGGCGCGACGTACACCGGTGTCTGGATGCCGACCGCGCGACCGTCCGGACGCCGGTGGAAGGACGTGATCGCGCTCGGCACCATGCCCAGCGCCTTCGCTCGCGCCTGCAGCACCGTCGGCGAGGAGTCGGCCGCAACCGTCTGCTGCTGTTCCTGCACCTCGTCGGTCAGGGCGGCCACCCGCTGCTGGAGCGCGGTCACCCGGAACCCGTCCTGGGCAGCCATCATGTGCAGCAGAAGGACGGCGACCAGGCCGCCGACGAGCAGCGCACCGACGAGGGCGAGGAACGCGATCCGCCCGGCGGTCGCTCCTTGCCTGGTCGCGACGACGAACCGCGGCCGTGGCCGGGCGGCGACCGGCCGCGGCCGCGGTGCCGGATGGATCTGCAGAGCCTCCGGCAGGTCGAGTACGGCGGCGCGCGCACCCATGACCGAGCGGCGCAGCGGTGCGGCGGCGCTCATGCCGCGTCCCTGATCCGCTCGACCGCGCGCAGCCGCGCCGATGCGGCGCGCGGGTTGTCCGCGATCTCGGCGGCGCCGGGGACCTCCGCGCCGCGGGTCAGCAGGCGAAGCGTCGGCCGGGCGTCGTCCGGAATGACCGGAAGATCGGGAGGCGCCGAGGCGGTCGCGCCCGCGACAAACGTCCGCTTGACGATCCGATCCTCGAGGGAGTGGTAGGCCAGCACGACCAGCCGGCCACCCAGCCGCAGCGCGGTGATCGCGGCGGGGAGCGCCCGTTCCAGTGCACCGAGCTCGTCGTTGACCTCGATGCGCAATGCCTGGAACGTGCGCTTCGCCGGGTTGCCCCCGGTCCTGCGGGTCGCGGCGGGGACCGCATCCCGCACCAGCTCGGCCAGCCGCCGCGACGATGTCAACGGCCGGATCGCGCGCTCCTTGTCGATGGCGAGCGCGATCCGTCGAGCGAATCGTTCCTCGCCGTACTCCCGAAGGACCCGAGCCAGCTCCTCGACCGGGTAGGTGTTGACGACGTCCGCCGCGCTGTGGCCCCGGCTGGAGTCCATGCGCATGTCGAGTCCGGTATCCCGCGAGTAGGAAAAGCCGCGCTCGTCTTCGTCGAGCTGCAGCGACGAGACGCCGAGGTCGAACAGCACGCCGTCGACGCGCGGGGTGCCGGCCGCGGCGAGGATGTCGGCAAGCGAGTCGTAGACGCCGTGCACGAGGGTGACCCGGTCCCGATGCGCGGCGAGGCGCGCACGGCTGCGGGCGAGCGCATCGGCGTCCCGGTCGATCCCGATCAGCCGCAGATCGGGATGGCGGGCGAGCAGGGCGGCGGCGTGCCCACCGAGCCCGACGGTGGCGTCGACGAGGATCGCGGAGCGGGCGCTTGCCACCGGGTCGAGCAGGGCGAGAACTCGGTCGAGCATGACCGGCACATGGCGCGGGTTTCGGCCGTCCTCGGTCATCTCGGTGAGGCCCTCCGGAGCGTGGTGCTGGATGTGCGGCCGGGTCCCCTCCGCCACACCTGGCGCCGGGGAAGTGGCGTCAGGGGCCGCGGGCGGGGGCCGGGCCGCACATACGAATCGGACTGACAACGGCGTGCGATCGGGGTCAGAAGATGCCGGGCACCTCCTCGGACAGGCTCGAGAACGGCTCTTCCTGGCTGGCTTCGTACGCCGACCAGGTCGTCGAGTCCCAGATCTCCAGATGGGTGTTCATGCCGACGACCGCGCAGTCGCGGTCGAGGCCGGCGTACTGGCGCAGCGGCGCCGGGACCATCACCCGGCCCTGCCGGTCGGGCACCTCGTCATGGGCGCCGGCGAAGATCATCCGCTGGTAGTCGCGGGTGCTCTTGGTCGTGAGCGGTGCGTCGCGCAGCCGCTCGGTGATCCGGGTGAACTCGGCGATCGGGAAGACCCGAAGGCAGCGCTCCTGCCCCTTGGTGATCACGAGCCCACCGGCCAGGCCTTCGCGGAACTTTGCCGGCAGGAACAGCCGGCCTTTGTCATCCAGGCGGGGCGTGTAGGTGCCGAGGAACATGCCTCGCCTCCCCACTTCGCCCCGAACCGCCGCGGTGATGCGGGCCACTGCCCCACATCACTCCCCATAGCGCGCCACCGTACTCCACTTTGCTCCCCTGTCAACCATTTCGCCACGGTCTCACCCAACCGGGCGAGCGGATCCACCGTCGTCGCTGTTGCCGGCCCGTCACCCAGGCGTTATCTGTTGAGCCAAGACGGACTCGCGAACGAGATGTAAAACTGATCAGCACGTGTTTGCAGCCACCGTCGGGCCGTCGGCCCGCCTCGAGGAGGTCCCGCCAGTGACCCCGCACTCCGCGACCCCGGAACTGGAGCTCAAGGCGGTCGCCACCGCCGCTGCGCGCATCGCCGACGCCGTCGACACGGTGATCGAGGGCAAGAGCGCCGAGGTCAAGCTGGCCGTCACCGTGCTGCTCGCCGAGGGGCACCTGCTGGTCGAGGACGTGCCGGGCGTCGGCAAGACGATGCTCGCCAAGGCGCTCGCCCGCTCGATCGATTGTTCGGTACGCCGGGTGCAGTTCACCCCCGACCTGCTGCCGAGCGACATCACCGGCGTATCGGTCTACAACCAGATCAACCGTGACTTCGAGTTCAAGCCCGGCGCGATCTTCGCGAACATCGTCGTCGGTGACGAGATCAACCGGGCGTCCCCCAAGACCCAGTCGGCGCTGCTCGAGTGCATGGAAGAGCGCCAGGTGACCGTTGACGGCATCACCTACCCGCTCGAGGCGCCGTTCATGGTCATCGCCACCCAGAACCCGGTGGAGATGGAAGGCACCTACCCGCTGCCCGAGGCCCAGCGCGACCGGTTCACCGCACGAATCGCGCTCGGCTATCCGTCCGCCGAGGCCGAGCTGTTGATGATCGACACCCACGGCGTGCGCTCGCCGCTCGACGACCTCGAGCCGGTCTCGGACCGAGTCGAGGTGGCGCGGCTGATCAGCGCGGTCCGGACCGTTCACGTCGCCGAGGGCGTCCGCCGCTACGCCGTCGACATCGTGACCGCATCGCGCACCCACCCCGATCTGCGGCTCGGCGCCTCACCCCGGGCGACGCTGCACCTGCTCCGCGCGGGGCGCGCGACCGCCGCGCTCGACGACCGCGACTACGTCACCCCGGACGACCTGCAGGGGTTGGCGGACAGCGTGCTGTCGCACCGCCTGCTGCTCTCGGCCGAGGCTCAGATCGCCCGTCGTACGACGTCGGCCGTGGTCGCCGACATCATCGCGAGCGTTCCGGTACCGGCGCGGGCCAGCCGCCGACCCGCCTAGGACGGGACCTCGACGTGAGCCGACCCGCCTGATGCCGAACCTGATCGGCGGCCTGCTGCGTCCGCTCACCATGCGCGGGCGGTGCGTGCTGGCCGGCGGCGTGACCGCGTTGATCGCCAGCATCGTGCTGCACGAACGCGACCTGCTGCGGGTCGCGATCCTCCTCGTGGCTGCGCCCGTGGTCGCGGTCGCGATGGCGGCCCGGACCCGGTTCCGGCTCACCTGCTCGAGGCGGCTCGACCCCGCGCGCGTCCCGATCGGCGACCGCGCCCGGGTCGTCCTGCGGATCGAGAACATCTCCCGGCTGCCGACCGGGCTGCTGTTGATCGAGGACACCATCCCCTACCTGCTCGGTGGGCGGCCGCGGGTGGTGCTCGACCGGCTGGCGCCCCGTCGCCCGATCGATGTCGGCTACCACGTGAGCGGCGAGCTGCGCGGGCGTTACCGGGTCGGGCCGCTCACCGTCCGGCTGATGGACCCGTTCGGCCTGTGCGAGCTCCCCCGTGCCTTCGCGACCACCGACACCCTTGTAGTCACGCCGCACGTCGTCACGTTGCCCACGGTGGCGCTCAGCGGCGAGTGGGGCGGCGCGGGGCACAGCACGGCCCGGTCGGTTGCGACCTACGGCGACGACGACGTGGCGACCCGGGAGTACCGCCACGGAGACGACCTGCGAAGGATCCACTGGCGGACAACGGCTCGGCGCGGCGAGCTCACGGTGCGCCGTGAGGAACAGCCGTGGCAGAGCCGCGGAGCAGTCCTTCTCGACACCCGCGCAGCGGCCCATCGAGGCGACGGGCCGGCCTCCTCGCTCGAATGGGCCGTGTCCGCGGCGGCGTCGATCAGCCTGCATCTCGCCCGTACCGGATTCGAGGTCCGGCTCATCACCGACACCGGCGAGGAAGTGTCCTCCGCCGGCCTGAGTGGCGCGTCCTTCGACGGAACGGTGTTGGACGCCCTGGCAGTCGTCGGCAGCTCGGCCGGCCGCGGCCTGCACACCGGCATGGCGACGGTTCGCCGGCAGGGTACGGAAGGTCTGCTGGTCGCCGTGGTCGGAACGTTGAGCGCCGAGGACGCCGACAACCTCGCCCGGATGCGTAGCGGCGCCGCGACCGTCGGGATCGTGTTCGTTCTCGACGCCGACACCTGGATCACCCAGTCACCGGCCGCCGCCGAGGCGAGTGCGGCCGCGCACCGGAAAGCCTGCGAGCTGCTGACGCTCTCCGGCTGGCGCACGATCGATGTCCGGCGCGGTGACTCGCTCGCGCAGCTTTGGCCACAGGCCGGCCGCGGATCGGTCGAGGCGTTCTCAAACCGGATCGCCACCGCCACCGCCACCGCCACCGCCGCCGTCGCCGGTTCGAGCGGGCCGGACCAGCCGTGGGACGCGGCATGAACACCCAGCTACGACTGACGGCGTACGCCGCACTCGCCACCATCGCGACCGCGAGCAGCTTCCTTTCGGTGTTCAAGAGCACCGCGTGGGTGGTGCCGGTGATGGGCGCGATCGTCCTGGTTGCGGCCAGCTGCGCGCTGATCCGATCCTCGCCACTGCCGTCGGCGCTCGAGCCGATCCTTTCCGCGATCGCGATCCTTTGCTGGGTCACGCTGCTGTTCGCCCGCTCCAAGGCACACTTCGGCTTCATCCCGGGACGGCTCGCGCTGCGGCATCTCGGGCATACGGCGCGGCACGGCTTCACGGAGGTCCAGAAGCTGCCGACCCCTGCGCCGGCGCATCACGGCTTGGTGCTGCTCACCGTCGTCGGGGTGGCCGCGGTAGCCCTCGTCGTGGACCTGATGACCGTCACGCTGCGCCGGGCGGCGCTTGCCGGCCTGCCGCTGCTGGCACTGTTCACCGTCTGCGCCGCCACCGGACATCACGGCGTCGGCCTGCTCCCCTTCGTTCTCGCATCCACCGGCTATCTGTGGCTGCTGTTCGCCGACAACCGCGAGAAAGTCGCGCGGTGGGGGGCCGCGGTGGGCACCGGCAGCCGGGCACGACCGGCGTCGGCCTGGTCGACCGACGCTTCGTCAGCACCTGCGCCGGCCACCCTGGGTCGGCGGGTGGGTGCCGCGGCGATCGGCCTGGGTGTCGTGATCCCGCTGTTCATCCCCGGCCTGCACACCGGGATCGACAAGCACGGCACCGGCACCGGGGGAAGCGGCAGCGGCGGCGGCAGCCAGGTCGTGCTGAACCCGATCGTCTCCGTCGCCGACGACCTGACCAACCACTCCAACGAGCCGCTGATCAGCTACCGGTCGTCGTCGAACGATCCGGCGTACCTCCGCCTCACGTCGCTCGACCTGTTCAACGGCGTCACGTTCTCCGCCCGGACCCTGCAGGCGTCATCGCGTGCGACGGTGAGCGAGAACCTTCCGGTGGCCCCTCCGTCCGGGCCGATCGTCTCGACCCAGATCAGCATCTCGACCAGCCTGGAGAAACTGCACTGGTTGCCGGCACCCGCGACCACCCTCGGCATCAGCGTCGGCAACGCCTGGCGGTACGACCCCGGCTCGCAGACGATCTTCTCCGCCACGGCGACCGGTGGCGGACTCCGGTACACCACCCGCAGCGTGGCCAACGACCCGACCGCCGCCGAGCTTGCGTCGGCACCGGCGGCGAGCAAGGCCGAGGATGCCGACCTGGCGGTGCCCGCCCACCTCTCGCCGCAGGTTCGCAGCCTCACCAGGCGTGTGACGGCGCACGCGAACAACGCCTACGAGGCAGCGGTCGACATCGAGAACTTCTTCACCAAGGGCGGGCGCTTCACCTACAGCACGAACATCCCGGCGGACAACAGCCCCAACGCGCTGGCCGACTTCCTGCTTCGCACCCGGACCGGTTTCTGCCAGCAGTTCGCTACCGGGATGGCGGTGATGGCCCGGCTGTCCGGCATCCCCTCCCGGGTCGCGGTGGGCTTCACCCGCGGCACGCAGCAGAGAGACGGCTCGTGGCTCGTGACGACACACGACGCCCACGCCTGGCCGGAGTTGTACTTCCAGGGCTTCGGGTGGCTGCCGTTCGAGCCGACCCCCCGCGGTGACGGTCAGGCGGTCACCCCGTCCTATGCCCGGAACGCCCCGACCCAGCCGAGCACGGGTGGTGGCGGGCCGTCACCGACCCCCTCGACCGGCAGGGGCAAGGTCCCCTCGGCACTGAGCCAGTACGGCCACGTCGGCGCGGGCGGTGCCGCGGCCGGCAACCTCGGTGGCGGCTCGAACTCCACAGGCAGCAGCAGCGGCGGCAGCATCGGCGGGCTGGTTGCGCTGATCGTCGTGCTCGTCCTCGTCCTGCTGCTCGTCGCGCCGGCGCTCGCGCGGGCGGTTGCCCGCCGGCGGCGGTGGCGGCGCTTGACCGATCCCAGGCAGGCCCCCGAGGCGGCGTGGGCGGAGCTTCGTGACACCGCGATCGACCTGCGGCTGCCGTGGGACGACGGGCTGACACCCCGGCAGACCGCGGCTGCGCTGAGCACCGCGCTGGCCCGCGACGAGCGAGCGACCGCGGCGCTGCGGCGGGTCGCACGGTGCGAGGAACACGCGAGGTACGCCGCGACGCCCGCGACCGGGGTCGAGGAACTACGCGCCGACGTCGAGATCGTGCGCGTCGCCAGCGCCGCCGGTAAGGGCACGGCGACCCGCCTGATGGCGATGGCGCTGCCGCGGTCCGTGCTGCTCGAGGTCCGCCACGCGCTCAGCCGGCTCGGCGTGATTCTCGACGTCATCGACCGGGCCTGGGCGGCCACGGCCCGAGCCTTGCACACGTCGTCATGGCGCCGAAGCGACCATTCCCTCGCGAGCGCCCGAAGCTAACCGGGGCGCACTGCCCGACCGGCAGCAGTCGTCCGTCGGTCTACTGGTCGTCCTGCCGCCGCTGCCAGCGGTCTTCGAGCCGCCGCACGATCGACCGTCGGGGTGCCCGGTCGGCGGTCCGCCGGCCGGGCGCAGCGTCCGGTGCGGTCTTGCGATGCCCGGTCATCCGCTGCCACGATGCGACGCCGAAGGACACCGCGGCCAGCATCACGACGAAGCCCGCAACTCCCAGTGGCACCAGCGGGATGATGACGCCGGCGAGCAGCAGCCCGAGACCGACGACCAATCCGATTGCGGCCCGGATCACCCGCCGCCGGTAGTGGCTACGGATGTTCCTGCCCTGGTAGATGCTCGCGAACTTCGGGTCCTCGGCATACAGCGCCTGCTCGATCTGGTCGAGCAACCGTTGCTCGTGCTCAGACAGCGGCACGACGCCTCCTAGGACACCTCACACCCGCAGCGCCAGACGCCACCCGCGAAGGCGACGTGCTGTTCAGGATACGTTCGTTTGCCACGGCTGGACTACCTGGATCCAAAGTTGGCACGCGCGGCTTGACCGTCCGGTTCGCCGTCCGCGGCGCGGTCCCGAACCGGTTGCGGCCGGACGAGTGCGGCCGGGCGGACCGCACCCGATCCGAACCTCGCGACGGCCTGGTCCATGGCCGCCTCGGCCGCGCGCCACTCGTCGTCCGCGCCGGACAGGTCGAGCTGGTGCGGCGTCGCGGCGGCGGTCGCCAGGCCTTCGATCCGCACTCCTATCAGGCGGATCAGCGCACCGCGTCGGTCGAGTACGTCGAACAACCCGCGGGCGGTGTCGTAGATCACCCGCGCGACGTCGGTCGGCTCGGACAAGGTCCGCGACCGCGTGATGGTCCGGAAGTCCGCGAACCGCACCTTGATGCTGACCGTGCGACCGACCTGGCCGGTTGCGCGCAACCGCGCCGCACCGCGCTCGGAGAGCCGAAGCAGCTCGCGATGAATGGTCGGCGCATCCCCGACATCGGCGCCGAAGGTCTCCTCCGATCCGATGCTGCGCTCCGGCTCGTTCGGAGTGACCGAGCGTTCGTCGCGACCCCACGCCAACGCGTGCAGGTGCGCACCCGCCGCGGGACCGAGAGCCGACACCAACGTGGACTCCGGCGTCTGCGCGATGTCCCCGATGCATCGAAGGCCGAGCCGCTGCAGGACCTCCTCGGTGCGCTCCCCCACGCCCCAGAGCGCTCCGATCGGCAACGGATGCAAGAACTGCAACACCGCCTCGCCAGGGACAACGAGCATGCCGTTGGGCTTTGCCTGTGATGAGGCGAGCTTGGCGATGAACTTCGTCGTCGCAACTCCAACCGAGCACGGAAGCCGCTGCTCGTCGGCGACTCGAGCCCGGATCATGGCAGCGATCGTGCCCGGACTTCCCAGCCGTCGAACCGCTCCCCCGACGTCGAGAAAGGCCTCGTCGAGGGACAGCGGTTCGACGATCGGGGTGATCGACCGGAAGATGTCCATCACCGCCCGCGACGCGTGTTCGTACGCGCCGCGGGTGGGCTCGATGATCACCAGTGCGGGACACAGCCGGCGCGCGCGGGCCATCGGCATCGCGCTGTGAATGCCGTACTCGCGCGCCTCGTAAGTGGCCGCGAGAACCACGGAGCGGCCCCCTTTGCCGCCGACGACCAGGGGGCGGCCCCGCAGGTCCGGGCGCTCGCGCAGCTCGACGCTCGCGAAGAACGCGTCCATGTCGGCGTGCAGCACCGTGCAGCCGGTGTCGTCGCCCGGCAGCGCGGGCCGGCTGCGGCCGCGTTCGAGCTGACGCCGGCTCACGGCGCTTCGGCGAGCACGTGCAGCATCGTCGCGATCGCGGTGAAGGCCGGATCGTCGGATGCGGCCTGTTCCAGCGCGAGGAGGTCGTCAAGAGCCCGCGGGTCGACGTCCAGCAACGACGCGGGCGCCATGTCGGCGAAGACCCGCACGCCGTGCGCGGACCGGCAACGCAGCCCGCTTCCCGTGATCAGCCCTTCCAGCTCGAGCAGCGAGAACCGGCGCAGCAAGGGATCTCCGGCGCCCGCCGAGCCACCGCTGTCGGCGAGCAGGCGGCGGGCCTCAGCCAGCCGCCCGGCGGCGACCCGTGCGACGACCGCGGCCACCCGGTTGGCGGCGAGGATGCTGGCGATCCCACCCGGACGGAGTACGGCGGCGATCGAGCCGAGCGCCTCGGCGGGGTCGTCGACGACCTCGAGAACGCTGTGACAGACGACCGCGTCGACACTGTCGGCGCCGAGCAGCTCGACCACGGTGTGGGCGTCGCCCTGGATCCCCTCGATCAAGTGCGCGGTCCCCGTCTCGGCCGCCCGGCGGGCCAACGTCGCCAGCGCGTTCGGACTGGGGTCGACGACGACTACCGGATGACCGAGCTCGGCGAGTGGCACCGCGAATCCACCCGAGCCGCCGCCGATGTCCAGAACCCGGGCCGAGTCAGAGCCGGCGACGAGTCCGGCGAGCGCATCGCGAAGGATCTCCCACACCACCACGGTCCGCACCGCGCTTCGCGGTCGCGTCTCCCCGGACGGCATGCGACGAGCCTATTGGCCGGCTCGGACGCGGGGAACCCGGCGGCTGCTCACGACCGGGTCGAGGCCACGCTCGCCGGCGGTCCGTACGGTTCGAGCGGCGCCGGCATCCCGAGCGTCGTCTCGACGACCGCGATGAACGCCCGCACGTCGGCGACCAGCCGGTCCGCCTGCGCTGCGGTGACGGCGTCGCGCTGGCCGGCCTCGGCGGCGGCCCGGCGGCCGGCGCCGGCGGCGAACGCGTCCGCCCACGGGCGCAGCTGCGGGGCCACGTCCGGCAACAGCAACCAGGCGCTGGTCGGGCGCCGGCGGCGACCACCCGCAGCCGGCTCGGTCCGCGCCGCCAGAACCGCGGCCGCCGCCCGCAGCGCCGCCAGGTGCGCGCCGGCGTACCGCTCGAGCGGGCTGCTCGCCGCTGCCGCCTCCGCGAGCAGCTGGTGCGCGGTGTGCACCAAGCGCAAGGATTCGGGCGCGGCTCGATGCCGCACCGGGCGGCGAGCAGGCAACCCGGCCCCGTGCGTGGTCAGCGTCCTGACCGTCATGCCTCGAACATACGTTCGATGCCACCCGGCGTCAAGCACCCACGCGCGGGAGTCGCCCTGCGCGGCGGGCGCCGGTCAGGTGATGTGGACGGTGGTCGAGGCGCCGGTGTACCCGCCGAGCGAGACGGTCACCGAGAAGGTGCCCTTCTTGTGTGCCGCCTTGAAGGTCGCCGTCCCGTGCTTCGAGGTCTTCTTCTTCGCGCCGTCGAAGTGCACGGTGGCTCCCTTCACCGCGTCACCGGCATCGGTCACCTTGACCGTGAACTTCTTCCCGCCGGCCACCGAGTGCGGCGACACCTTGACGGTCAGCTTCGGCAGGAACTGTCGCACCTCGATCTCGTCGACGTTCTTCGCGTTCGCGACCACGGCCACCGCCTCGAGCGGCCCGGCCGCACCATCGGCGGCGACATCGCTGTGCCCGTAGTAGCTCCCCGGGATCTTCGACACAAGGACCGGCCCGAACTTGGTGGCGGCCTTGTTGCTCCGCGTCGCCCGCCAACCCTGACCGTCGGTCCAGAACAACCAGAGCCGGCCGCCCGGACCCGCCGCCATGGTGATGAAGTCGGCGCCCGCCGCGTCGTGGATCTTCGCAACCGGCTTGCTCGCGCCGACCTTCCACACGTCGATCGCCGATGTGTCAGGGATCCGGTACGCCGTGTAGATGCCGCCACCGCTGCGCTGCACGGCCGGCAGGTCTTGCTGCACTCCGGCGGAGGTGTTCGACGACGTCGACGAGCCCGGTCCGTGCAGAAGCAAGCCTTTGCTCGGAGAGATCATCTGGGCTTCGACGCCGTCCTTGCCCTTGAGGTTGCTGTTCGAGTACCACAGCGCCCAGACATCGCCGGACTTCTCATCCTTGCCGAGCCCCGGGTCGTAGGAGAAGTTGCCCGTGTTCTTTGTCACCGGATCGGGACCGGACTGCGGATCCGCGCTGGAGGGCACGCCGATGTGATACGCAACGCCATCCGAGCGGGCCAGCCCGACGGCTAGATCGCTGCCGTCGGCAATCACCGCTGTGCTGCCGTTCGAAGCACCGTCGTCCGCCGACAGACTTCCGGTGAACAGGCTCCAGGACTTTCCGTCGCTGCTCGTGGTCATGTACTCGGCGTTGGTGTCGTAGGGCCCGGACGTTCCGGTCTTACTGCCACCGAACGCGATCGTCCGCTTGCCACCGAAGCTGAGGATGGTCGGGTCGAGCGCAACGCCGGACCAGTTGGTCGGGAGCACGTTGATCTGGGCGCCGAGCGGCTTGCCGGCCGCGTCGAGAATTCGCGCATGCAGCGCCCACGTGGTGCCGATGCCCGAGGCCCAGACCACCTCGAAGTTCTTGCCGAACCGCGCGATCGACGGTGTCGTTCCGGTCGTCTTGATGTTGCCCGAGGAGATGACGTGCCACTTCGTGGCCGAGAACGCCCGCGGTGCAGGGTGTGGCGCAGATGGATGCGCGAGCAACGGCGTGGACGCGAGGCAGATTCCCGCCCCTGCGGCGGTCGTGATCGCGATCACAGCAACGCTGCGGCGGATGACGGTTGGCCGGCGCATGGCGCCTCCCCCAAGATCGGCGCGGACTCGTCGGGCGGAGCATAACCACCCGAAGCGAGCGGCGCGAGGGCTAACCGGGAACTCGGTCGGCCGCCCGCGAACACTGCACCGGGGCCGGGCGATCGCTCGGGTAGGTGAAGTAACGTCCGCCTCATGCATCCCAACGCCGAACGGGTCGCGCAGTCGTTGCGCGCTGCGGGCGTGCCCGGTGAGGTCCGCGAGCTCGACGACTCGGCACACACGGCTGCCGACGCTGCTGCCGCGCTCGGCGTACCGGTAGGAGCGATCGTCAAATCGCTGATCTTCGCGGCCGACGGTGCGCCCGTTCTCGTGCTGGCCAGCGGCGACCACCAGGTCGACACGTCACTCGTGGCCGCACAGCTCGGGGCCGGTCAGGTCCGCCGGGCGGACCCGGAGCTGGTCCGGTCGGCGACCGGGTTCCCGATCGGCGGCGTCGCGCCGGTCGGCCACCCCACACCGCTGCCGACGATCGTCGATGAGCACCTGGCGTCGTTCGACGTCCTCTGGGCGGCCGCCGGAACACCACACGCGGTCTTTCCGACCACGTACGACGACCTGGTGGCGATCACCCGCGGAAGACCCGCGCCGATTGCCGCGACGTGATGACCGACGACATCAGAATCGAGCGGATCGACGCCGCGCGGTTCCAGGCCCTGGCCGGCGAAGCCGCTGCGGTCTACGGAGCGGCGATGGATCGCCCGCCGGAGGTCGTGATCCAGCGGCGCGACATCATCCTGATGCACGTGACATACGCCGGTTTCCTCGCAACCGGCGCCTTCTCGCTCGCGGCGGACGCCGACGAGCTGGTGGGTTTCGGCTACGGCTACTCGGGAGCACCCGGTCAGTGGTGGCACGACATCGTCGCGCACGCGATCGGTCGCTCCGGTACGAAGCGCTGGCTGCGCGATGGGTTCGAGCTGGCCGAGCTGCATGTCCGGCCCGATCACCAGGGTCGCGGCATCGGGCGTCGCCTGCTCGCCGACGTGCTCGATCGCGCCAACGCGCAACACGTCGTGTTGTCGACGCCAGACATCGAGTCGCCGGCGCGCGGGCTGTACCGATCGGCCGGCTTCGTCGACCTCTGTGTCGGCTTCACGTTCCCCGGCAGCGCGGAGCCGTACGCGATCATGGGCGTCGACTTGTGAGCTCGCGGGTCCGCGACGTCGTCGTCATCGGCGGCGGTCACAACGGGCTGGTGGCGGCGTGTTACCTGGCCCGCAGCGGCCTCGACGTCGAACTCGTCGAGCGCGACACGGTGCTCGGGGGCGCGGTATCGACGGTCGAGCGCTGGCCCGGCGTCCGCGTCGATCGCGGGTCGAGCATCCACGTCATGGTGCGGCATACCGGCATCGTCGAAGACCTGGACCTCGGGTCAGTCGGCCTGCAGTACGACGACGTCGAGCCGTGGGCCGTGCTGCCGCATCCGGATGGTGCGATCAGGTTCAGCAACGACCTCGACCTGACCTGCGCATCGATCGAGGCATCGTGCGGCGGAGAGGACGCCACGGCGTACCGGCGGTTCGTGAACGAGTGGACACCGCGAATGCGTGCGTTCCTCGATGCGGCCGAACGACCTCCGACGCCGGCCGGACTTCTGCGCTTCGCGACCCGCTCCCGACCGGGTCGGCGAGGCGCCGCGCGGCTCGCTCGCAGCTACCTCTCGCCCGCAGAAGCGGTCGTCGAGCAGCGGTTCGCCGACCCACGGCTTCGCGCGGCCATCGCGTGGTGGGCGGCCCAGTCCGGACCGCCACCGCACGCCGTGGGCACCGCGCCGATGGCCGGCACGGTTGCGTTGTTCCACCTTCGCCGCCCAGGGCGGCCGAAGGGTGGCAGCGGTCGATTGACAGAGGCATTGGCCCGGCGACTCGAGTCCTTCGGCGGGACCGTGCGCGTCGGCGAAGCGGCCACCTCGATTGACAACGGACCGGGCGGCTTAGCGGTGCACACCGTGGACGGCGACCGGTTGCCGGCTCGTTCGGTCGTCTGCGCGTGCCACATCCTCGAGACGGCGCGGCTCACCGCGGATCAGGACCTCGCTCGGACGGTGCGCGTCGGCAACGGGATCGGAATCGCGGTACGCCTGCTCACCGACGAGCTTCCCCACTACCAGGTCGAGGCCGACGGCGTGCACCGGTCGATGCAGCTTCTGGTCGACTCAACCGCGCAGCTACGACAGGCGTACGGCGACTACCTGCGCGGCGAGCCGGCCGCAGACCCGCCGGTCATCGTCATGACGCCGAGCGAGTCGGATCGGACGCTCGCGCCGGCCGGCCGCCACGTGGTCACCGTGTGGGCGCAGTGGCATCCGTACCGGTTGCGCAGCGGCAGCTGGCAAGGGCGCGCGGACGAGGCAGCCGACGCGGCGCTCGCCACGGTCGAGCGATGGGCGCCGGGGTTCGGTGCCGCCGTGCTGGAGCGCTACGTCCAGACCCCGGCCGAAATCGAACGCGAGCTGGCCCTTCCGGCCGGCAACGTGATGCATCTCGAGCCGGAGCTGGACCAGATGTTCGGCCTGCGGCCGGCACCGGGCTGGTCGGCGTACCGCAGCCCGCACCCAGGGGTCTACGTGTGCGGCGCGTCCACGCATCCCGGCGGCGGGGTGTGGGGCGCCAGCGGCCGATCGGTTGCTGCCGTCGTCGAGCACGACCTCCACCGCCGCGGTCGCCGCACCTGAGCTCCTAGCTCGTGGTCCGCATCACGTGGTTCCACACGAGCCGCGCGACGTGCTGGATCGTGTCGATGCCGTAGTCCTCGTAGGGCTGATGCTGGGTCAGGACCGCGATCTCGTAATGCCGATCGGTGCCGTGTACCCAGCCGATGCTGTTGACCGCCCACAGGTTGTGGTCCTCGCTGACCGGCAACCAACCGTTCTTGATCCCGACGGTGGCGGTCTTCGGCACGCCGCCGGTGATCCCCCAGCGCTGGTCGGCCTCGACATGCCGCATCAGCGTGCGCTGGAACTTGCGTCCGCCGTTTGTCAGCAGGTCGTTGTGATGCAGCAGAAGGCGGACCAGCGTGACCTGGTCCGACGCCGAGGTGGTGGTGAGACCCCAGTCGACGTTCGGTGTCGTCTGCTGCAGACCGACGTCGTTGTTATAGGCGTGCACTCCTGGCGCACCGCCGTCCTGGTTCCACAGGTCGGTCGCGGAGTCGTTGTTGCTGTTCTCGATCATCGACGTGGCGGTCTCACGCTGGTCCTCGGTGAGGTGACCGTCGGTCTTGTGCAGCAACGTCTCGAGGATGTCGACCTTGACGATGCTCGCGGTGCGGCCGCGCACCCGCGGGTGAACGACGATCAGCTTCTTCGCCACCCCGTCGTAGACCGCGACCGCGACCGAACCTTGACGTTGGTCGACGTAGTGCAGCAGCAGGCTGTGCAGTGACTTCGTCGCCGCCTCGACGTTCGCTGTGGAGGTCGGCGTTGGTGTGGAGCCGGATCCCGGATGCGACGGGTGCCGGTCGTGCGAGTGCGCCGGCAGGGTCGCCCACAGCACCGCCGCAATCGCGATGACGCCGACGACCGAGACCGTTCGGGTGAGCCGGCGCCGGCGGATCGTCGCTGCCTGCGTGTTCTTCATCGCGACCTCACCCCCGGTCCGCCAGGCCGAGCCGCTGGTAGATCTCGCGCGACGACGTCGAGCGGTTCAGGGTGATGAAGTGCAACCCGGGCGCCCCTTCGGACAGCAGCGTCTCGCACAGCTCGGTTGCCGCCTCGACACCGATCTCACGGACCGCGTCCGCATCGTCGGCCACCGCGCGAAGCCGGTCCGCGAGCTGCGCAGGGAGCGCCGCGCCGACCAGGACGGCGAACCGCTCGATCTGCGAGACATTCGTCACCGGCATGATTCCCGGCAGGATCGGGGTGTCGCAGCCCGCCGCGGCAACCCGGTCGCGCAGCCGGAGGTAGTCCTCGGCGCGGAAGAACATCTGCGTGATGGCGAAATCTGCCCCGGCCCGGCACTTCTCGACGAAGTACGCCGTGTCGGAGTCCAGGTCCGGCGACCGCGGGTGTTTCTCCGGGAAGGCCGCGACCCCGACGCAGAAGTCACCAGACTCCTTGACCAGACGCACCAGCTCGGCGGCGTAGGTCAGGCCAGCCGGATGCGCGGTCCACTCCCCCTGCGGGTCGCCGGGCGGGTCACCGCGCAGCGCGAGCACGTTGCGGATCCCGGCTGCGGCGTACTGCCCGACCACCCGGCGAAGCTCGGCCACCGAATGGTCGACCGCGGTGAGATGTCCCAGCGGTGTGAGCGTGGTCTCTGCCCCGATCCGCTCGGTGATCGACACGGTGTGGTCCCTGGTCGAGCCACCCGCACCGTAGGTCACCGAAACGAAGTTCGGATGCAACGGCTCGAGCTGGCGAAGCGCGTGCCAGAGGTGACGCTCGCCCTCGGGGGTCTTCGGCGGGAAGAACTCGAAGGAGTAGGACCGGTGGCCGCGGGCGAGCAGCTCGCGGATCGTCGTACGCGCCGCGGTCATGCGCTCGACCACGCGGGGCGCCGGTGCGGACATGGTCTTCAGTATTGACGATGGCCGACCGGTTCGCGGGCAGCGACGGACGTGGGAGATGCTCGACGGCATGGCCGCGGAGCTGCGCGATCGGATCGAGGACGCGCTGGTCGCCTTTCTCGAGCCGGCACGCGCGGAGATCGAAGCGATTGGTGCGGAACTCGAGCCGCTCGCCGAGGCCGCAGCCGACACCGTGCTCGGTGGCGGCAAGCGCCTGCGGCCGGCATTCTGCTACTGGGGCGCGCGAGCAGCCGGGCGTGCGGACGACGACGCGCTCGTGCGCGCGGCCGCGAGCCTGGAGCTTCTCCACGCGTGCGCGTTGGTGCACGACGACGTGATCGACCGCAGTGCCACTCGCCGTGGGAGCTCCTCGGCACACGAGCGGTTCGCACAGCTGCACTCCGAGCACCACTGGCGCGGCGATCCTGCGGAGTTCGGCCGGGCCACCGCCATCCTGCTCGGCGACCTCTTGCTGGTCTGGTCGGATGCCATGTTTGCAGCGAGCGGGCTCGACCCGACCGCGCTTGCCCGCGCAAGGCCGGTGGCGGAGCGGATGCGAACCGAGCTGATGGCCGGGCAGTATCTCGACATCGTCGAGCAGGCTCGAGGCGGCGGCTCGGTGGAGCGCGCGCTTCGCGTCGCGCGCTACAAGGCGGCGACCTACACCGTCGAGGGCCCACTTCATCTCGGCGCCGCGATCGGCGACGCGCAACCCGACACGATCGAGGCGCTCTCTGCGTATGGCGTACCGCTCGGCGAGGCCTTCCAGCTCCGCGACGACCTGCTCGGAGCGTTCGGGGATCCCGACGTGACCGGCAAGCCGGCAGGTGACGATCTGCGCGAAGGCAAGCGCACCGTCCTGATCGCACTGACCCTCGAGGCGGCATCACCGACCGGGCGCGCACTGCTCGAACGCGATCTCGGCAACCCGAACCTCGACGACGACGGAGTCTCCGCCCTGCTCGACGTCGTCTCTGCGACCGGCGCGGTCAAGACGATCGAGCACCTCATCACGACCCGGCTCGCGGCCGCGATCGATGCGTTGGCCACCGCCGACATCGACTCCGAGGCCAGAGTCGCGCTGGTGCAGCTCGCGAGCGCGGCGACGCGACGCGACGGCTGAGCGAAGCGCATGCGAACCGTGGTCGGGCGGACCGACCGTGTGGTCGTGGTCGGTGCCGGGCTCGGCGGACTCTCCGCAGCGTTGCGGCTGGCCGGCGCCGGTCGTCACGTCATCATCGTGGAACGCGAGCCGGTTCCCGGCGGGCGCGCGGGACGGCTCTTCCTCGGCGGCTACCGGTTCGACACCGGCCCCACTGTGCTCACCATGCCGCGGCTGATCGGCGATGCACTCGCGGCCGTCGGCGAGTCACTCGAGGACTGGCTGTCACTTCGCCGGCTCGACCCGGCGTACCGCGCGGTCTTCGCCGACGGCACGCAGCTCGATGTCCTCGCCGACGTCGACGCGATGGCAGAGCAGGTAGCGCAGGTCGCCGGTCCGCGCGACGCCGACGGCTACCGCCGGTTCGTGGGCTTCGCCAGCCGGCTCTACCACCTCGAGTGGGACCGCTTCATCGACCGCAACTACGACGGCGTTCGCGACATTGTCGGCGTCGATCTGGCCACGCTCGCAGTGCTCGGCGGCTTCCGCTCCCTGGCCGGCAAGGTCGCGACCTTCTTCGACGACGACCGGCTCCGCCGGATCTTCAGCTTCCAGGCGCTGTACGCCGGTCTTTCGCCGTACGACGCCAGGGCGCTGTACGCCGTCATCTCCTATCTCGACTGCGTCGATGGAGTGTGGTTTCCGGTGGGTGGCATCCACGCCGTTCCGAGCGCCCTTGCGGCAGCGGCAACGAAGCACGGTGTCGACATCCGCTACGGCGTCGAGGTCTCACGCGTCGAGCGGTCGGGCTCGCGCGCGGTTGCCGTGCACACCGCCGACGGAGACCGCATCGCGGCCGATGTCGTGGTGCTGAACGCGGACCTCCCGGTCGCGCGCAGGGACCTGCTCGGCCTGACCGCGGAGCCACGGCGGTGGCCGGCGATGCGTTACTCACCCTCATGCGTGGTGCTGCTCGCCGGCTCGACGCTGCCGCACGGCCGGCAGGTGCACCACACGATCCACTTCGGGGCGCCCTGGCGAGCCACGTTCAGGGAGCTCACTCGCGACCACTCCCTCCCGACCGAACCGTCCCTGTTGCTGAGCACACCGACGGTGACGGATCCCTCGCTCGCGCCGCCGGAGCGTTCGGTGCGCTACGTCCTCGTCCCGACGCCGAACCTGGACGGGCGGCTCGACTGGGACCGCATCGGCGGCCGCTTCCGGGACGAAACCGTCGCCAGGCTGGAGCGACTCGGCTACGCCGGGTTCGCGGACTCGATAGAGGTCGAGTCGATGATCACGCCGGCCGACTGGGCGCGGCTGGGCTATGAGCGGGGTACGCCGTTCGGGGCCGCGCACACGTTCGCCCAGACCGGCCCGTTCCGCCCGGGCAACCTCGCGTTCGACAATGTGGTGTTCGTGGGGTCAGGAACGCAACCGGGAATAGGGGTGCCGATGGTTCTCGTCTCGGGGCGGCTCGCGGCCGAGCGCATCGTCGGCGCCGCAGCCCGATGAGTCCGACGAGTCCAGTGGGTCCGATCAGTCCGATCGGAAGCCGCGAGCTCGATGCCGCCGGGATCGTCGATCCCGCTCTGCGGTCGTCGTACGCCGCCTGCCGTCGGATCAACGCCGCGCACGGCCGCACGTTCTACCTCTCGACCTTGTTGCTGCCCGCGGCGAAGCGCCCCGCGGTGCATGCGCTCTACGGCTTCGCCCGGCACGCCGATGACATCGTCGACGCGTTCAACCCCACCGCGAGCATCGAGCAGCGGGAACGCGAGCTGGCGCGATGGTCGGCGCGGTTCCTCGCCGGCGACGGCGACGGGCCGGTCTTACCGGCAGTTCTCGACACCATCGACCGCTACGCGATCCCGGTCCGTTACTTCGAGGACTTCCTGACCTCGATGCGGATGGACCTCGTGCAGAGCGAGTACCCGAGCTGGGACGACCTGCAGGACTACACCTACGGCTCCGCGGCGGTGATCGGCCTGCAGATGCTGCGCGTGCTCGGCACCGTTCCCGGAATGTCGGCCGCCGCCGCGCCGTACGCGCGAGATCTGGGAGTTGCGTTCCAGCTGACCAACTTCATCCGCGACGTCGGCGAGGACATCCGCCGGGATCGGGTGTACCTGCCGAAGGACGAGCTGGCGGCGTTCGGTGTGACGCGCGACGACCTCGCGCGCGGCGTGGTGTCGGCGGGATTCCGGCGGCTGCTCGCCTTTCAGATCGCCCGTGCCCGGGAGCTGTTGCGATCGGCGGAGCCGGGCATCAGGCTGCTCTCCCCACAGAGCCGAGAGTGCGTCCTGCGCGCCCGGATCCTGTACGGCGGGATTCTCGACGCGGTCGAGGCCGCTGACTACCGCGTGCTCGACCGACGGGTCAGCGTCGGGCTCGCACGACGGGCTGCCGTCGTCGTGCCCGGTCTGGTCCGCGCTCGGCGGGACCGCCGGCGCTAGGACACGCCTCGGCGCCCCCACCATGTCCACCACGCCAAGGTCTGCAGCACGAGCGAGAAGCCGAACAGCAGGTCCTCCACCGGCGCGTAGACGAAGCGCCAGCCAATGATCTCGGACGACGAGTAGACCACCAGGCGCTGGCCGGTGAGGATGCCGTTGACCAGAAGCTGGAAGCAGAAGATCACGGCGTACGACGCCCAGAACAGCTTGCGCCGCAACAGGTTCGTGCGCAGGACGCCGAGGTCGAGGGTCATCGCGAAGACGACGCCCAGCACCGCGGCCGCCGTGTAGGTCACGGCTCGTCGCCCGTCCGCCACGACGGACGCAGCCGGCGAACCGCTTCCATCGTCAGGACCGCGCACGTCGGGATCACGAGGAAGAACACCAGCTCCTCCACCGGGAGATCGCCGATGTGCGCGCCGGTCAGATGCCGGTAGGACCAGTCATGCGCGTGAATGGCGAGCACGTCCCAGGTGACGAAGACGGCAAGCACCGGCATCAAGGTGGCGACCAGCCGACGCCAGCGGCGGTAGACCCGTGCGCCGATGACGACCTCGAGCGGCAAGGTCACGACCACGCACCCGGCCATGACCGCGAGGTAGCGCATCAGCGCCGCAACCGAGCGGCGAGCGATGCCGCCGCCGCGCCCGGGTCGTCGGCGTCGGTGATCGCCCGGACCACCACGATGCGGGTCGCACCCGCCGCCAGTACCTGGTCCAGGTTGCCCTCGTCGATCCCGCCGATGGCGAACCACGGACGATCCGTTACCGACGATGCCGCGTGCTCGGTCAGTGGCAGACCGGGCGCCGGCCGGCCGGGCTTCGTCGGCGTGGGCCAAGTCGGTCCGACGCAGAAGTAGTCGACGCCGGCCTGCGCCCGTGCCTCGTCCACTTCGGCAACGGCGTGGGTGGAACGCCCGATCACGATGTCGTCGCCCAGGAGGTCACGGGCGATGCCGACCGGCAGGTCGTCCTGACCGAGATGCAGCACATCGGGTTGTACGGCGTACGCAATGTCGGCGCGGTCGTTGACGCTGAACAGTGCGCCGTGCCGGCGCGCCGCCGCCGCGAAGACCTCGGCGGCCTCGATCTCCTGGCGCGCCTCCATCCCCTTCTCGCGTAGCTGCACGATGTCGACCCCGCCGCCGAGCACGGCGTCGAGGAACTCGGGCAGGTCGCCTTGCCGGCTGCGCGCATCGGTGCACAGGTACAGGCGCGCGTCCGCGAGCCGCGCACGCCGTTGCGCTCCGGTCATCGGCCGGTCAGAACGCCAACGTCATCGCGCGACGCTTCACTGCGTGGTGCATGCCCGCGGCCATGACATCGACCGGGCGGCCGGGAAGCGACGGCTCGTCGGTCAGCATCCATCGCATGGCCTCCTCGGGTGAGTACCCGGCATCGGCAAGCACCGTCAGCGCGCCCATCAGTCCTTTGAGCAGCACGCCCTCGTGCACGAACTCCACCGGCACGCACTTGACCGGCGGCACGCCGCGCTCGATCGCCACGAGCCGTCGCTCGCGGATCCAGTCGCGCACCTTGGACAACGGCTCGTCCAGTGCTTCGGCAAGGTCAGGAAGGGTGAGCCACCCGGAGGCGAGATCCTCGAGGTCCACGCCTGCAGCGTAATTCGCCCCGGGCGTACTCTGGACAGCGCACGGGAGTCCGCGAGGGCTGAGAGGGTGGCGCGGCCACCGACCGTTGAACCTGATCCGGGTCATGCCGGCGAAGGGAGCTGGAGGCCAACCGATGATCGACCGGCAAGTGTCGACCGATGTCGCGGTGGTCGGCGGAGGTGTCATCGGGCTGACCTGCGCGTGGCGGCTCGCACAGCGCGGTCTGCGGGTCTGTGTCATCGACCCGGCGCCGGCCGCGGCCTCGTCCCGCGCCGCCGCCGGGATGCTCGCGCCGATCAGCGAGGTGACGTACGGCGAGCTCGCCGTCCTCGAGTTCGGCAAGGCCGCACTCGAGGGCTATCCGCAGTTCGTCGCCGAGCTGGAGGCGGACAGCCGACAGGTGGTCGGGCTGCGCAAGGACGGCACGATGATCGTCGCGACCGATGCCGGCGATCGCGAGATGCTCGGCGAGCTGCACGCCTTCCAGACCAGGCTCGGCCTGTCCGCGACCATGCTCACGTCCGCCGAGTGCCGGACGCGCGAACCCATGCTCAGCCCCGCCGTTCGTTGCGGCCTGGTCGTCGAGAGCGACTACTCGGTCGACAACCGCCGGGTCTGCGCGGCCTTGCTCGGCGTACTCGAGGGGGTCGGCGTCGAGCTGGTCGGGCAGCGAGTGGCAGAGGTCGAGACGACCGGCGGCGCGGTGAGCGGCGTCGGGCTCGATGACGACCGCCGGATCGCTGCGCCCGCCGTAGTGCTCGCCGCCGGACCGTGGTCAGGGACGATCGCCGGGCTGCCGCCTTCCGCGCAGCCCCCGGTTCGACCGGTCAAGGGTCAGATCCTGCGCATGCGTGCGGACGACCCGGCGGTGCTGCCGTCGGGCAGCATTCGTGGCCTGGTGAACGGCCAGGAGGCCTACTTCGTCCCGCGCGCCGACGGTGAACTCGTGGTCGGTGCGACCGTCGAAGAGGTCGGTTTCGACACCACGGTTCGTGCCGGCGCGATCCGCGAGATCCTTCGCGACGCCCGAGCAATCATCCCCGCGGTCGACGAGCTCGAGCTGGCGGAGATCAGCGTCGGCTTGCGACCGGGCTCACCGGACAACGCGCCGGTGATCGGACGTACCGAGATCGATGGGCTGGTGGTCGCAACCGGGCACTACCGCAACGGCATCCTCATGGCGCCGCTCACCGCGGACCTCGTCGCCGCGCTCGTGACCGACACCGCGACCGAGACCGACAACGAACTGCTGCGGGTGGTCGAGCCCAGCCGCTTCCACGAGATCGCGACACCGGCATGAGCGCGGTGACCGTGAACGGCGCCGGCCGCGAGCTGCCGCCGGGGACGACGGTGAGCGACATCGTCGGTTCGCTCACGGTGAGTCCGGAGGGTTGCGCGGTGGCGGTCAACGAATCCGTCGTGCCGCGCAGCGACTGGCCGGCGTACGTCGTCGAGCCCGGGGACCGGGTCGAGGTCCTGACCGCAGTGCAGGGCGGGTGATCGCGATGGATGACCCGTTCGTCATCGCCGGCACCGAGCTGTCCTCGCGGCTGCTGATGGGCACCGGCGGCGCCACCAGTCTCGAGGCGCTCGAAGCCGCGCTCGTCGCCAGCGGCACCGAGCTCACCACTGTCGCGATGCGGCGGATCGACCCTGCCGCGCGCGGCTCGATCCTCGATGTCGTCCGCCGGCTCGGCATCCGCGTGCTCCCCAACACGGCCGGCTGCGCTACGGCGGCGGAGGCCCTGCTGACCGCGAGACTTGCCAGGGAGGCACTCGAGACGCACTGGGTCAAGCTCGAGGTGATCTCCGACGAGCATGCGCTGCTGCCCGACCCGGTCGAGCTGCTGACCGCCGCCGAGCAGCTGGTCAACGACGGGTTCGTGGTCCTTCCCTACACGAACGACGACCCGGTCCTGGCGGCGCGGCTCGAAGCCGCGGGCTGCGCTGCGGTCATGCCGCTCGGCGCCCCGATCGGGTCCGGGCTGGGCATCCGCAACCCGCACAACATCGAGATGATCGTTGCGGACGCCTCCGTCCCGGTGATCCTCGACGCCGGCATCGGTACGGCGAGCGACGCCGCGCTTGCCATGGAGCTCGGCTGCGACGGCGTACTCGTCGCGTCGGCAATCACGCGGGCGCAGGAACCGGTGCTGATGGCCTCCGCCATCGCTCGCGGGGTCGAGGCCGGACGGCTCGCCGCCCGCGCCGGCCGGATCCCCCCGCGCCGGCATGCCCAGGCCTCCTCGCCGGTGGAAGGAACAATGTCGCGGCCCTGAACCTCTGGCGGATCGGCCGCGTTTGGTCGACAGTAGGGGTTGGCTTCCCCTGTGCCGAGGGAGGCGAACGATGCCCGTGAACGCCAGCGGGGTCACCGATGCGGTTGACCGACTCGAGAACGCCGGCACTCTCGACCCCGTGGTCGCCGCGGTCCGCACGGTGGTCCGTTCGGCGCTGCGCCGCCAGTCGGTTCGCGACGCGCTGCACGGGGTCTGGCTCGGCCATCCCCTGCACCCGGTGCTGACCGACGTACCGATCGGTGCGTGGACCTCGGCCGGTGTGCTCGACGCCATCCCGGGCTCGGGTGGCGCGGCATCCGCAATGATCGCGACCGGCTGCGCCGCCTATGTCCCGACCATCCTCGCCGGCTGGGCGGACTGGGCCGAGCTGCACGAGCAGCAGCAACGGGTCGGGCTCGTGCACGCGGCCACCGGCGCCATCGCATTCAGCTGCTACGCGGCGTCGCTCGCTGCCCGGGCGCGCGGGCGGCACGCGCGTGGCAAGGTCTGGTCGTACGCCGGCCTCGCGCTGGTGTCGGTCACGGGCTATCTGGGTGGGCACCTAGCCTTCCGGCAAGCAGCGGGAGTGAACCACTCCGAGGCGATCCCGCACGTCTTCCCCGACGGCTGGCACTCGATCGGGCACCTCGAGGACCTTCCCGACGGCGCCCTGGTCCAGCGCGCGGTGGAAGGCATCGCGCTGGTCGCTGTGCGCAGAGGGCGACATGTCGACGTGCTGGCCGATACCTGCCCGCATCTCGCCGGCATGCTGTCGGAGGGCAGCTTCGCCGCCAAGGACGGGCAGGGCTGCGTGGTGTGTCCCTGGCACGGCTCGACGTTCCGGCTCTCGGATGGCGCAGTCGTGCACGGCCCGGCGACCGCGCCGGTGCCGCGGTTCGCGACCCGGATCGTCGACGGCGACGTAGAGGTCAGCCGAGCCGGCGCTTGATCGGACCTGGCAGGCCGTTGACCACCTCGAGCGGCGCCTCACCAGCGGTCGCACGCCGCACGTTGTCGACCACCGAGCTGATCAGCCGCCCCATCGCCTCACGGGTCGCGGCCGCCGCATGCGGTGAGAGCAGGATCCGGTCCTCCTCGCGCAGCGGCGAGCCGTCGGCGAGCGGCTCGGTCGCGTAGACGTCCAGAGCGGCGCCGGCGAGCGCGCCGCTGCGAACAGCGGCGAGCAGCGCGTCCTCACTCAGCAGACCGCCACGCGCCGCGTTGACGACGAACGCGCCCGGCGGCAGCAGCGCGAGCTGTGCCGCACCGAACATGCCCCTGGTCTGCTCGGTCAGCGCGACCACGATGACCAAGACGTCCGAGCGGCGCAGCAGCTCGTCAAGCTCCATCCACGGGGCGCCGCCGGCCGCGGCGGGCTCCCGTTTCGTGCGGCTCCAGTGCGCGACGTCGCAACCGAGGGCTGCGAACCTGGTGGCGCACTCGCGGCCGATCAGGCCCATGCCGACGATGCCGACCCGGCGGCCGAACAGCTCACCACCGCCGCGGGCCGGGATCTCGAACTGCGGCCAGCGCCCGGCACGCACCTCGCTGTCCCCCCACGCCAACGAGCGCATCGCGGCGAGCGCGGCACCGAGACACCACTCAGCGACGCTCACGGCATTCGCGCTGCCGGAGTTCGCGACCGGGATGCCGGCCGCCGTACATGCGGGTACGTCGATGCAGTCGACGCCCGAGCTCGGCTGCTGGACGAACGCCAGCCGTGGCGCGTGCTCGACCACCTCCGCCGTCACTCGCAGGGCGCCGTTCCAGTCGCCGAAGACGACCTCGGCGGACTCGCAGACCTCGAGTACGCCGGCCGGTGTGCGCTCGCGGGGCACAACGATGTCCAGCGGCAGGCCCGCGAACAGCGCCTCGATCCCCTGACGCTCCAGCGGCGGGAGCGCGAGCATCGTCCACGGATCGGAGCCGGCCATACGGCCGATCCTGCCAGACACGCCACTTCGTCACATCCGTAACACTTGTCACACCCGTCACAGGACGACTACCGTGACCGGTCATGGCGCTCTTCGGCCGGCCCGTCCGCGCGCTCGCTGTCCCGATCGCGCTCGCCGCGGTCATCACCGGCTCCGCGTCCGCGGTCGCGCTGATCCGCGTGCACCCCGGCGACACCCTGTCCGCGATCGCGCTGCGCTACCACACCACGGTCGCGCGGCTGGTCGCGCTGAACCACCTGCCCGGCGACGGCGACCTCATCTACGCCGGACAGGAGCTCAAGGTGCCGGGCTCGGGGCCGGCTCACGCGAAGACGCACGTCGTGTTCCACACCGTCGTTGCCGGCGACACCCTCGACGGGCTCGCGGCCCGCTACCACGTCAGCCCGGCAGCGATCGCGCGCCGCAACCATCTGGGGTCCTCGACCGTCGTGGTGCTCGGCGCCCGGCTGGCGATCCCGCAGCGGGTCGCTACGCACCGCTCGCGGCTCGGGTCGCTTGCCACCCGCCCGGAGCCTTCCCCGGACCAGATCGCCGAGATGATCCGCGCCACGGCGGCGAAGTGGCGGCTGGACCCCGCCCTGGCGCTCGCGATCTCATGGCAGGAGTCGGGGTGGAACATGCGGGAGATCTCCCCGGTGGGGGCGATCGGCGCCATGCAGGTCATGCCCGCCACCGGCGTCTTCCTGTCCGACGACGTCCTGCACCGCCGGCTCGACTTGGGGGACGCGCAGGACAACGTCACCGCCGGCGTCGCGATGCTCTCGCTGCTCACCCATGAGGCGAGCTCGACCTCGCAGGCCGTGGCGGGGTACTACCAAGGTCTCCAGTCGGTCCGCGAGCACGGAATGTTCGCCGCTACCAAGCAGTACGTCGCCGACGTCATGTCGCTGCGCGCGCACTACCTGCAATGAGCGCGAAAACGGGCCGAGATCACCGGTTCGGCGCCGGTCATGCCTGACCGCCGGCTTCAGGTCCGCCACCTAGACTCGTGGTAATGGACGCGACGCTGAGCGACCCGATGGTCGGTCGGCTACTCGAAGGGCGCTACGCCGTCGAGGCGTTCATCGCGCACGGCGGAATGGCGTCCGTCTACCTCGCCACCGACACCCGGCTGGATCGGCGCGTGGCGGTCAAGGTCCTGCACGCCCACCTGTCCGACGATGCCGAGACGCTCGCGCGGTTCGAACGCGAGGCACGCTCCGCGGCCCGCCTGTCCAGCCCGGATGTCGTCGCCGTCTACGACCAGGGCACCGACAACGGCCGCGCCTACCTGGTCATGGAGTTCGTCCCGGGGTCCAACCTCCGGCAGGTCATGCGGGACCGGGGTCGGCTCAGTCCGGCCGAGGCGGTCGCGGTCATGGACCACGTGCTCTCGGCGCTCGCCACCGCGCACGCGGCGGGGCTCGTGCACCGCGACGTCAAGCCGGAGAACGTCCTCGTGACGGTTGACGGCCGGGTGAAGGTTGCCGACTTCGGGCTGGCCCGAGCGGTCGCCGGCACGACGGTCACGACCACCGGTTCGGTGCTGCTCGGCACTGCGGCGTACCTCGCGCCCGAGCAGTTCGAGCATGGCCACGCGGACGCTCGTTCGGACGTGTACTCGGCCGGCATTCTGTTCTTCGAGCTGCTGACCGGGCGCCCTCCGTTCCAGGCCGACAGCGCCTACGCACTGCTGAAGCAGCACGCCAACCAGGACATCCCCGCACCGAGCAGCCAGGTGTCCGGGATCCCGCCGCAGCTCGATGCGCTGGTCACCTGGGCGGCGTCGAGGGATCCGCGGCAGCGACCCGCTGACGCGGGCGAGCTGCACGCCTCGTTGCTCGATGTGCGAGACCGGCTGGGACTGCACGGCGCGGTCCCCGCGATGCCGATGACCTCGACGACGCGGGTGCTCACTCCGAACGGTGCGCGGCCCAACGACCTCACCCGGCCGGTGCCGTCCGGCCGCCCCACCTCGCCCGGACGGCCGCCGAAACGTCCCGCGGTCGCGACCGCGCCGCGCCGCCGCCGCCGGCGTGGACTGATCGCGACCGCGCTCGTTGCGGTA
>Ga0335074_10000489_pt1 | contig 57122 bp, 45 predicted proteins | sample Lox_Sample_23_FD_206715 | JGI IMG/M metagenome (GOLD analysis project Ga0335074, IMG submission 206715) | Soil microbial communities from Loxahatchee National Wildlife Refuge, Florida, United States - Lox_Sample_2.3 | ecosystem: Environmental > Terrestrial > Soil > Wetlands | place: USA...
GCCCGGCCAGCTCGCAGATCTGCGCCTCCAGCCGCTCCAGCGGAACCAGGGACGGCGACACCAGATCCGGCTGGCCTGGACAAGGACCGGGCACGGCCGGGATACCGCACGAGAAGGCGATCGTACCGACCGGGCCCGCGCCCGGCTCCTGCCTATCGAACATGCATTTGACGATAGCAGGCAAGTCCGACATTCCCCCGCACGCCGTCGTCTGCAAACGCCCCATCGGCGGTGTGACGGGTGGGACGTTTGAGGCAATCGCCTGCAGGGTGGCCGGGTTCAGCCTGCCAGGTGAGGGTCAGCGGCGGGCTTGGCGTCGATGCCGGCCTCGCGGCGCTGCGCCGCGGTGATCGCGGTGGGCGCGCCGGTCAGCGGGTCCGCTCCGGAGGCCGCCTTGGGGAAGGCAATGACGTCACGGATGGTGGGCGCGCCCGCGAGCAGCATGCACACCCGGTCCCAGCCGAACGCGATGCCGCCATGCGGCGGGGGCCCGTACTTGAACGCGTCGAGCAGGAACCCGAACTGCGACTGGGCCTCGGCGGGCGAGAGCCCGATCACGTCGAACACGGCCTGCTGCACCGAGGACTGGTGGATACGGATCGACCCCCCGCCGATCTCGTACCCGTTGCACACGATGTCGTAGGCGTCGGCCAGCGCGGCGCCCGGCTCGGCGGTGAACTTGTCGGCCCACTCCGGCAGCGGCGCCGTGAAGGGGTGGTGTACCGAGGTCCACCCGCCCGATCCGTCCTCCTCGAACATCGGGGCGTCCACCACCCAGAGGAACGACCACGCCGACTCATCGATCAGGTCGCACCGGCGCCCGATCTCCAGGCGCGCCGCACCGAGCAGTTCCCGCGCCGCGGAGGGCGGCCCGGCCGCGAAGAACACGCAGTCGCCCGGCGCGGCGCCGACCGCGCCGGGCAGTCCGGATCGCTCCGCGTCCGACAGGTTCTTGGCTATCGGGCCCGACACCTCGCCGGACGCCCCGATCAGTGCGTACGCGAGCCCGCGCGCACCGCGCGACCTGGCCCACTCCTGCCAGCCGTCGAACTCGCGGCGGGACTGCGCGGCGCCGCCCGGCATGACCACGGCCCCGACGTACTGCGCCTGGAACACCCGGAACTCGGTGTCCGCGAAGTACCCGGTCAGGTCGGTCAGTTCACAGGAGAACCGCAGGTCGGGCTTGTCGGAGCCGTACCTGGCCATCGCGTCCGCATAGGTCATCCGGGGCAGCGGCCTGGGCAGGTGGTAGCCGGCCAGCCCGGCCCATAGCCGCGCCACCACGTCCTCGGCGACGTCGATGACGTCCTGCCTGCTGACGAAGGACATCTCGATGTCGATCTGGGTGAACTCCGGCTGGCGGTCCTTGCGGAAGTCCTCGTCCCTGAAGCACCTCGCCAGCTGGTAGTAGCGCTCGAGCCCGCCCACCATGAGCAGTTGCTTGAACAGCTGCGGCGACTGCGGCAGCGCATACCAGTTACCCGGGCGCAGCCGCGCGGGGACCAGGAAGTCGCGCGCTCCCTCGGGGGTGGACCTGGTCAGGTAGGGCGTCTCCACGTTCACGAACCGGTGCTCGCGCATCACGTCGGACAGCAGGTAGGCGGCCAGCGACCGGATCCGCAGCGCCCGGGCGGTGTCCTCCCGCCGGATGTCCAGGTACCGGTACTTAAGCCGGACATCCTCGCTGACCTCGGCCGACCCCTCGATCGGGAACGGGAGCGGCTCGGCCTCGCTGAGCACCTCGACCGCGTCCGTGACGACTTCCACCTGCCCCGTGGGCAGCTCGGGGTTCTCGTTGCCCGGGGGCCTGACCCTGACCGTCCCGGCGACCCGCACGCAGAACTCAGCCCGGACCTCGTGCGCGCCGGCCGCCACGGAGGCCATCTCCTCGCCGCGCCACACGACCTGCACGATGCCGCTGGCGTCCCGCAGGTCGATGAAGACCACACCGCCATGGTCCCGGCGGCGGGCCACCCAGCCGGCCAGCACCACGTCCTCCCCGGCGTGGGCCGCCCGCAGTGTCCCCGCCTCATGGGTGCGGATCATCGACCGCTCCTTTCCTTCTACCGCTCTAGATCCCGCGGGCCGGCCCGGATTCGGGCGCCAGGCCGGCCAGGAAGGGATTCGCCAGGCGCTCCGCGCCGATCGTCGTGGCCGGCCCGTGCCCGGACAGCACGAGCGTCTCGTCGGGGAGGGTCAGGCACACCCTCGCCAGGCTGTGCAGGATGGTCTGGTAGTCCCCGCCGGGCAGGTCGGTCCGCCCGATCGACCCCGCGAACAGCAGGTCACCGGTAAACAGGATGCCGTCAGGCTGCGGGTCCGTACCGGGTTCTGCCGCGGCCGCAAGACGGCCAGGGGGCAGCCGGAAGGTGACCGAGCCTTCCGTATGCCCGGGTGCGTGATTCACGGTGATCTCGAGCCCCACCAGGCTAAGGGTCATCCCGTCGGCCAGTTCCTTCACGTCGTCTGGCTCGGTGAATCTCAGCCCTCCGAACAGTTCCTGTCCTATCCCGAGCGAGAAGCCCCTGGCCGGGTCGCTGAGCAGCGCGCGGTCGGCCGGGTGGATGTAAGCGGGGATGTCGCGAGCGCCGCAGACCGGGGCGACGGACCATACGTGGTCGATGTGCCCGTGCGTGAGCAGCACCGCGGCGGGCTTGAGCCGGTGGGCGGCCAGCGTTTCCTCGATCCCTGGCTCGGCATCCTGGCCAGGGTCGATGATCACGCACTGCTCGCCCGGCCCGGGCGCGACGATGTAACAGTTGGCGGCGAACGACCCCGCTGGGAACCCGGCGACGAGCACAGACGTCCTTTCTCACGGTACGGTGTCTCAGGCTACCGAGGCTCCGGCATGGCCGCGAACCGATAACGAAGGGTGCCGATCCCAGCATCTGGCGGGTACCATTCGCGAACGATCGCGAACTTTCACGGTTTCGTGATCGGGGCATACGCCGGGTTCACGGGCCTGCCTCGAGTGAGCACCAGCGGTAGCGGACAACGCGTCAGGCCAAGGAGGGCACGACCGGTGGCGGGTAGAAGCGATCGCCAGCGCAGGCAAGCCAGGGAAAGGTATCGCCGCCAGCAGGAGCTGCGGATCGCCCGGCAGCGCAAGGTGCGCAAGCGCGCGCTGGTCGGGGTCACCGCAGTGGCCCTGGCGGGACTGCTCGCCGCGCTGCTCGTGGTCTTCCTCCCCGGCGGCAGCGGGAAGAAGGCCAACGCAGCGGCTTCCCATTCGGCCACCGCCTCGCCCTCTGCCTCAGCCTCCGCGACGACCGTGGCCGAGCCGGCGCACCACTGCACCTACACGAAGGCGACCGGGCAGACACCCGCGCCCCGCAAGGTGAGCCTGCCGACGTCCACGCCGGACTACACCGCCAGCTACACCGCCACGCTCAACACCAACCTGGGCAAGCTCACGTTCAACCTGCTCAACAGCAAGGCCACCTGCACCGTCAACTCCTTCGTCCACCTAGCGGAGGCGGGTTACTTCAACAACACCCAGTGCCACCGGCTGGTGACCAGCGGCATCTACGTGCTGCAGTGCGGTGACCCCTATTCGACCGCTACCACGAAGCTGACCTGCAGTGACAGCAGCCCCGTGGGCACCGGGACGCCGGGTTACGAGTTCGCCAGCGAGAACCTCAAGGGCTCCAAGTACCCGGCAGGAACGGTCGCCATGGCCAACGAGGGCACGGCCACGAGCAACGGCAGCCAGTTCTTCATCGTGTACAAGGACAGCACGGCAGGGCTGGAGGGTAGCGGGGCAGCCTTGTATACCCCCTTCGCTACGGTTTCATCCGGACTGGATATCGTCCAGAATGTGGCCAAGGACGGATACTCGTGTCAGTATCCGTCGACTGCTGGCGGCGGCGCTCCGAAGGAGAAGGTCATCATTGACAGCGTGAAAATCAATACGACCTGACGAGCACGACGACGCAGGAGGCTCTCCGTGACGACCGCCTACCATCCATGGGGTCGGGTAGATGCCGACGGTACGGTCTATGTCCGTACCGCCGACGGCGAGCGGGTGATCGGCTCCTGGCAGGCGGGAAGCCCGGAGGAGGCGCTGGCCTTCTTCCAGCGTAAGTACGAGGCGCTCGAGACCGAGGTGGTCCTGCTCGAGCAGCGCATCGCCGCCACGGACATGCCCCCCGCGCAGGCCGCGGCCACGGTCCAGCGCCTGGTCGTGAGCATCAACGGGGCTAACGCGCTCGGCGATCTTGACGGTCTGCGGGCCCGCCTGGAGCGCCTGACCGAGGACGTCGGGCAGCGTCGCGAAGAGGCCAAGGCGGCCAGGGAGCAGGCACGCGTCCAGGCCAGGGACACCAAGGAACGGATCGTCGCCGAGGCCGAGCAGATCGCCACCGAGGCGACCCACTGGAAGAGCAGCGGCGAGCGAATGCGCGAGCTGCTTGAGGAGTGGAAGGCGGCCCCGCACGCCGAGCGGGCCGCCGAGGCCGCCTTGTGGAAGCGCATGTCCGCGGCCAGGAACGCCTTCACCAAGCGGCGCAAGGCGTACTTCGCCACCCTGGAGGCGGAGCGGGAGGACGTCAAGGCCCGCAAGGAGAAGCTGGTCGTAGACGCCGAGGCGCTGTCGGGGTCAACCGACTGGGGCCCGACCACCAGCGCGTTCCGCGAGCTGATGCGCCAGTGGAAGGCGGCCGGGCGAGCGGACCGGGACACCGAAGCCGAGCTGTGGAAGCGGTTCAGGGGGGCGCAGGACAAGTTCTTCACCGCCCGGTCCGAGGTGTTTTCCGCCAAGGACGCGGCACTCCGCGACCACGGCGAGGCCAAACAGCGGCTGCTCGACCAGGCACAGGCGCTGGTCCCGGTCACCGATATCCGCGCCGCCAAGTCGGCGCTGCGCGGCATACAGGAACGATGGGAGCAGGTCGGCGCCGTGCCCAGGGACGTGCGCGAGCACCTGGAGTCGGGGCTGCGCCGGGTCGAGGAGGCGGTCCGCAAGGCGGAGGAAACCCAGTGGCGCCGGTCGAATCCGGAGGCGCTGGCCCGCGCCGAGGGGACGGTGGCACAGCTTCGCACGACCATCGCGCAGCTCGAGGACCAGCTGGCCAGGGCCCGCGACCGGGGCGACGCGCGCGCCGTGCAGAGCGCGGAGGAAGCCCTCGCGGCCCGCCGCGCCTGGCTCGAGGAAGCCGAGCACACCCTGGCAGAATTCAGCGGGTAGCTGGTGACGGCACAGTTCAGCGGCTAGCTGGTCACGCGGTAGACGTCGTAGACGCCGTCGATGGCGCGGACGGCGCGCAGCACGTGGCCGAGGTGCTTGGGATCGCCCATCTCGAACGTGAAGCGGCTGACCGCTACCCGGTCCCTGCTGGTCGTGACGTTCGCGGCCAGGATGTTGACGTGATGATCCGATAGCACCCTGGTGACGTCGGAGAGCAGGTGGGTCCGGTCGAGCGCCTCTACCTGGATGCCTACCAGGAACACCGAGCCCTCGGTCGGAGCCCAGTGCACGTCGACCATGCGCTCCCGCTGAGTGTCGTTCAGGTGGGCCAGGTTCACGCAGTCCGCCCGGTGCACCGACACGCCATGCCCGTGCGTGACGAACCCGGTGATCTGGTCCCCCGGTACCGGGGTGCAGCACCGGGACAGGCGGACCCACACGTCCGGCGCCCCCGTGACCTCCACGCCGGAGTCCGTAAGCGCGCGCGGCTGCGGCTCCCTGGTCGGCAGGGTCGCCTCGGCGATATCCTCCTGGGCACCGGCCAGCCCGCCCAGCGACCTGACCAGCTTCTCGACCACCGACTGGGCGCTGACCCGGCCCTCGCCGACCGCCGCGTACAGCCCGGACACGTCCGGGTAGCGCAGATCGCGGGCCAGGTTGATCAGCGTGTCGGCGGTCGCGAGCCGCTGCAGCGGTAGCCCTTGCTTGCGCATGGCCTTGGCGATCTGGTCCTTGCCCGCCTCGACCGCGGCTTCCCTGCGCTCCTTGGAGAACCACTGCCGGATCTTGTTCCGCGCGCGGGGGCTCTGCACGAACTTGAGCCAGTCCCGGCTCGGTCCCGCCTCGGCCGTCTTGGCGGTGAAGATCTCCACGGTGTCGCCGTTACCGAGCGCGGAGTCCAGCGCCACGAGGCGGCCGTTGACCCTGGCGCCTATCGTCCGGTGCCCGACCTCGGTGTGGATCGCGTAAGCGAAGTCCACCGGGGTCGAGCCCTGCGGCAGCGGGATCACGTCGCCGCGCGGGGTGAACACGTAGACCTCGGCGGCGGCCAGGTCGAAACGGAGGGACTCGAGGAACTCGGCCGGATCCTCGGTCTCGCGCTGCCAGTCGACCAGCTGCCGCAGCCACGCCATCTCCTGGGTGTCGTCCTTGGCGTCCTTGGCCTGGCCGCCGGAGGCCGTCTCCTCCTTGTACTTCCAGTGCGCCGCGACCCCGTACTCCGACCGCTGGTGCATGCGCCAGGTGCGGATCTGCAGTTCCACCGGCTTGCCGTCCGGGCCGATGACCGTGGTGTGCAGCGACTGGTAAAAGTTGAACTTCGGCATCGCGATGTAGTCCTTGAACCGTCCGGGGACGGGGTTCCACCGCGCGTGCAGGGTGCCCAGCGCCGCGTAGCAGTCGCGGACGGAGTCGACCAGGACCCGGATGCCCATCAGGTCGTAGATCTCGTCGAAGCCGACGTCCCTGGCGATCATCTTCTGGTAGATCGAGTAATAGTGTTTCGGCCGGCCGGTTACCCTCGCCTTGATCTTGGCTTCTTCCAGGTCGCGGCGGACGTCCTCGATCACCTCCTGCAAGAAGGCCTCCCGGCGCGGCGCACGGCTGGACACCAGCCGGACGATCTCATCGAAGCGCTTGGGGTACAGCGTGGCGAAGGCGAGGTCCTCGAGCTCCCACTTCACCGTGTTCATGCCGAGCCGGTGCGCGAGCGGGGCATAGATCTCCAGGACCTCCCTGGCCTTGCGTTCCTGCTTCTCCCGCTTCAGGTAGCGCAGCGTCCGCATGTTGTGCAGCCGGTCCGCGAGCTTGATCACCAGCACGCGGATGTCGCGGGACATGGCGACGACCATCTTGCGGACGGTCTCGGCCTCGGCCGACTCGCCGTACTTGACGTTGTCCAGCTTGGTGACGCCGTCCACGAGCGCGGCGACGTCCTCGCCGAAGTCGGCGCGCAGCTCGGCCAGCGTGTAGGCGGTGTCTTCGATCGTGTCGTGCAGCAGCGCGGCGCAGATGGTCTGGCTCGGCATGCCCAGCTCGGCGAGGATCGTGGCCACCGCCAGCGGGTGGGTGATGTACGGGTCACCGCTGAGGCGCTTCTGGTTGCTGTGCCAGTGGGCGGCGGTCTCGTAGGCCCGCTCGATCATCCGGACATCGGCCTTGGGATGCGTGGCGCGCACGGTCTTGATCAGCGGCTCGAGCACCGGGTTGACCGGCGTGCCCCGCTGCGCCCCCAGCCGGGCCAGCCGGCGCCGCACCCCCACGCTGGACGCCGCGACGTCGGCGGCCTGGCCCTGTACCGCCGCTACCGCAGCCCTCGCGCGGCCCGCGGTCCGCGGCTGGCCTCTGGCCGGACGGCCGGAGCTCTCCTGCTCGCCTTTCGCGCCTGCCGGGGCGCGCTTGGCCGCGCGGATGCCAGGCACGTCCGCTGGCGCTGCCCCCGCCTGTTCCGCGTCGGCTACGGGATCCGGGTCGCTTGGCGCGTCCATCCGGGCAGCATCAGCAGCTCTCGTGCCGGTCTTGATGAGCTCACCGGCCACTCGCGCTCCTCATGTCTGCAAGCCATCAGTGTACTTGGAGGAATGTAACCCCAGATGACAGGCGTGCGATTCCCGCCGGGATTTCACGGCACGAATTTGCGGCTAAACCGTGAGCAGGGCGGTAACCGGCAGGTCGGCCAGCTTGACCCGGCCGTTGAGGAAGGAAAGCTCCAGCAGGACGGCGATGCCCACCACGGTGGCACCCGCCCGGTGCACCAGGTCGGCCGTCGCGCGCGCGGTACCGCCGGTCGCCAGCACGTCGTCGATGACCAGGACCCGGTCCGACGGCATGAAGGCGTCGGTGTGGACCTCAAGGGTGGCGGTGCCGTACTCGAGCTCGTACTCCTGCGCGAACGTCGGGCCAGGCAGCTTGCCCTTCTTCCTGATCGGCACGAACCCCGCGCGCAGGCAGCACGCCACCGGGGCGGCCAGGATGAAGCCGCGCGCCTCGATGCCCGCCACCTTGTCCACCGGCCCGTGCACCGCGGCCAGCGCGTCGACGACCGCGGCGAACGCCGGGCCGTCGGCGAGCAGCGGGGTAATGTCCTTGAAGATCACGCCCGGCTGCGGATAGTCCGGGATGTCCCGGATCCGGGTCGTGACGAGGCGGGTCAGGTCGTCGCTCAGCGCCGTTTCCTCTTGCCCGCCGGACGATGCCGCGTGGGACTGCCGCCGCGGCGCGGCTGCTGCCGCGGGCCTGGGCGGGCCGTACCCGGCGTGCTGCGGGCGGCCGTAACCCGGGACGCCGTGGTCGTCAGCTCGTCCGTGGCGGGCGCGATGTCGTCGCCGTACTGCCCGTCGTCCGTTTCTTCATCGGCGGGATCCGCCGAGGAGGCCGAGGAGGTGCGCCGACTGGCCGGCTGGGCCTTCGCGGCCACACGCTGGGCGGCGCGTCCGCCGGACGCCCGCACGCTCACGCGCTTGGCCAGGGCCTTATATTGCGGCTCGCGCTCCTTCAGGCCGGCCAGGACCGGGGTCGCGATGAAGATCGAGGAGTAGGTGCCGGACAGCATGCCGACGAAGAGCACCAGGGCCAGGTCCTTCAGCTCGCCGGCGCCGAGCAGGCCGCCGCCGACGAACAAGATGGCGGCCACCGGCAGCAGCGCGATCAGCGACGTGTTGATCGACCTGACCAGCGTCTGGTTCAGGGCCAGGTTCGCGGCCTGGCTGTAGGTGCTCCTGGCCCCGCCGAGCAGCCCGGCGGTATTCTCCCGTACCTTGTCGAAGACCACCACGGTGTCGTACAGCGAGTAGCCGAGGATGGTCAGCAGGCCGATAACGGTGGCGGGGCTCACCTGGAATCCGGTGAGCGCGTACACGCCGGTGGCGATGACCAGGTCGTGTATCAGGGCCACGAACGCCGCCACCGCCATCTTCCATTCAAAGGCAATGGACAGGTACAGCACGATCACGATCAGGAACGTGATCAGGGCCTGCACGGCCTTGGTGGTGATCGTGCTGCCCCAGCTCGGCCCGACGAACGTGGTGCTCACCTGGTTCGCCGTGACGTGGAGCTGGTTCTCAAGTGAGGTCTCGACCTGCTGGGTCTGGGCGCTGGTCAGCGCCTTGGTCTGCACCTGCCAGGACTTGCCGTGGATGCCGTTGAGTTCCTGCACGACCGCGCCGCTGACGCCCGCGTTCGTGACCGCGTCCTGGACCTGGGTGATCGACGCATTGGACGCGGGGAACTGGAACACCGCGCCGCCTTTGAAGTCGACGCTGAAGTCCAGGCCGCGGACGAACAGCGCCACGATGCTGATCAGCAGGATCGCCGCGGAGATGGTGTACCACCGCCGCGCCCGGCCGACGAAGTTGTACGACACCTCGCCGCGGTAGAGCCTGCTGCCGATCTGGCCGAGCCGCGACATCATGCCTCCCCGTTGTTTCGCGACGAGGTGTTCCGCGTAACCCCCGGCGTCCGCCGGACCGCGTCGCGCCGGACCGAGGATCTCCAGGGGGCGCGAGCACCGAGCCGCGCCGGGTCAAGGCCGGACATCGGGTGGCCGCCGCCGAAGAATTCGGTCCGGGCGAGCACGGTCACCATCGGCTTGGTGAACAAGAACACGACCACAACGTCGATGATCGTCGTCAGGCCGAGGGTGTAGGCGAAGCCCTTGACCTCGCCGATGGAGAAGTAGTACAGCAGCAGCGCCGCGAGGAACGACACCGTGTCGGACACCAGGATGGTGCGCCTGGCGCGTTTCCAGCCCGCCTCCACGGCCGGGCGCAGCTGTTTGCCCTCGCGCACCTCGTCGCGCAATCGCTCGAAGAACACGACGAAGGAGTCGGCGGTGATGCCGATCGCCACGATCAGGCCGGCGATGCCGGCCAGCTCGAGCGTGAAGTTCTGGTACTTGCTGAGCAGGATGACCGACAGCAGCGCCAGCGTCCCGGCGATCACCAGGCTGGAGACCGACACGATGCCGAGGCCGCGGTAGTAGAGGAACGAGTAGGCGACGACGAGCACCAGGCCGATCGCGGCCGCGATCAGGCCGCCGTCCAGCTGGGCCCGGCCGAGCTGCGCCGACACCGAGTCCTCGCTGAGGATCTGGAAGTTCAGCGGGAGCGCGCCGTACTTGAGCACGTTCTGGAGTTGCGTGGCCTGCGCCTGGGTGAAGTCACCGGTGATCTGGGAGTTGCCGCCGGGGATGGGAGAAACGACCTCCGGCGCCGTGACGACGTTCCCGTCAAGCACGATCGCGATGGTGTCGAGCCAGAAGTCGCTGGTCTCCTCGTTGTCGTCGCCCGCGGTGTAGTACTTGTTGTACAGGTCCGAGGTCAGGGTGCCGTACTGACTGGCCCCCTGGCTCTTGAGCGTCAGCAGGACTTCCCACTCGTTGCTGGTCGTGGACAGCTCAGCGGTCGCGTTGCTGATCTGCGTGCCCTGCACCTTGGCCACGTCCAGGGCGTACTTGTTGCCGCTGCTGTCGCAGGAGACGATCTGGACATTCGGGTTGTCGTAGGCCTCGGCGTTGGTGTAGCCGACCTGGCTCTTCCATGCCTGCGTGTCGTTCGGCTTGCAGACCAGCTTGTTGAACAGCGCGAGGGTCTTGGCGTTGACCAGGCTCGGGTCACCGAGCGCCTCACTGCTGGACAAGACCGACGAGGTCGCGCTCGGACTCGGGCTGGCCGTGGCGGTGGCCGTGCCAGAGGCGGACGGCGTGGGCGAGGCGGTGCCGCTCGCGCTGGGACTGGTGCTGGCGGCGGGACTGGCGCTGGCGGCCGCAATGATCTTGGCGGTGGTCTTCGCCGTCCCCGTGGCGCTGGGCGTGGCGGAGGGGTTCGCCGACGCCGCCGGACTCGCGGTGCTCGAGTGGCTCACGCTCGGCGACGCCGAAGCGCTCGCGGACGCCGAAGCGCTCGGCACCGGCGTGGTGGTCGTGCCGTAGGGCAGGAAGAGCAGCGTCTGCCTGAACATCAGCAGGGCGGTCTCGCTGACCAGGTTCGCCGTCTGCTGCACGTTCTTGCCCGGTACCGAGACGTTCAGGATGTCGCTGCCCTCGGTCTGCACCTCGGCACCGGTGTTACCGGTGCCGTTCACCCGGGCCAGGATGATGGGGATGGCCTCCTGGAGTTCGCCGCTGGTGGGCTGCCCTCCGCTGAACGTGGTCGCCTTCATGCTCAGCTGGGTGCCGCTGGACAGGTCGAGCCCGAGGCCGATCTTGAAGTCCTTATGCCATTGGCCGGGGCTGAACAGGTTTGACCCAAGGACGCCCAGCAGCATGATCACGATGAGCGCGACGAGTGCCGCGAGCGCCCGCCCCGGGTGCGGGACGGTCTTCGATGGGGGTGCCACTTGTCCGCCTGTCCTTGATCGGTGTTACCCGTCGCCCCTCATGCCGGCCGACGGCTCAGAACACGTTGTCCTTGTCCTTGTCCTTGTCCGAGGCGGTCACGTCGTCGTCGTGCGAGCCGGCCAGGCCCTCTGCCGCCGACCCGGCGTGATCGGTGACCTCGGTGTCGTCCTCGGCGGACGCGTCAGCGGGCTCGTCGTCGTAGACGGTCTCCTCGGCGTCCTCGGCTTCACCGGGAGCGACGACCGACCTGATGGCGGCCTTCATATAGCGGACGTCCACGCCCGGCGCGACTTCGATGATCACGTCGTCACCGTCGACCGCGGAGACGGTGCCGTACATCCCGGCCGTAGTGACCACCCTGGCTCCGGGCGAGACGGTGCGCTGCTGCTGCTGGGCCTGCTGCTGGCGGCGTCGCTGCGGCCTGATCAGCATGAAGTAGAAGCCGGCAAAGACGAGCACGATCAGGAGCAGGAGCTCCGTCGAGCTGCCCGATGTCTTCTTGGCTGCCTCTGCGACTGCGAATATCCCCATGAGCGGGGTTCCTTCCGGTTGGTTCTGCTGCGCGGGCCGCGGCGGAGGCCAACGACCAACTGCCGAAGTTTAGCCGCGCTTTGACTGCGCACCAACAGGCTACGAGGTTTTGCTGGTGATCGTGACGTGATCGGGCTGTGCTGGCCCGGGGGGCGACCCCCCGGAACCCCCCGATTCCCGCTGGGGTGCTCGCCGTAGTATCGCACGGCCGGAGGGCCACGAGGGCCCTCGCGGGCCGCGCGATGGCGGGCCGCTGTTCGCGGCCCGCGGGGCCCGTGCAGTCGTTGGGCTCGGGTATAAGAGGCTCCACACGATCTAAGAGCACCGTGGGACGACGGGACGTTGCATGAGGGTGGCTGCCTGCCTGGGTCCCTTGCGGGTCGGGGGTTAGTCGAAGAGGGTGGGGAGGTCGGCTAGGGAGGGTGGGGGGGTTAGGCCTAGGTGGGCCCAGCCGGCGGGGGTGGCGACGCGGCCGCGGGGGGTCCGGGCTAGGAGGCCGCGGCGGACCAGGAACGGTTCGGCCACTATCTCGACGGTTTCGGCTTCCTCGCCCAGGGCGACGGCGAGGGTGGACAGGCCGACGGGGCCGCCGCCGAAGCGGCGGATGACGGCCTCGAGGACACCGCGGTCGAGGCGGTCCAGGCCGTGCTCGTCGACTTCGTACAGCTCGAGGGCGGTGCGGACGATCTCCCGGGTGACCACGCCGTCGGCGCGGACTTCCGCGTAGTCGCGGACCCGGCGCAGCAGGCGGTTGGCGATCCGCGGGGTCCCCCGCGACCGGGTGGAGAGCTCGGCGGCGCCCTCGTCGGTCAAGCTCACCCCGAGCAGGCCCGCAGACCTGCGGATGATCTGCTCGAGCTCCTCCGGGGCGTAGAAATCCAGGTGCGCGGTGAAGCCGAACCTGTCCCGCAGCGGAGCGGGCAGCAAGCCCGACCTGGTGGTCGCCCCGACCAGCGTGAACGGCGCGATCTCGAGCGGAATCGCCGTAGCCCCCGGTCCCTTGCCGATCACCACGTCGACCCGGAAGTCCTCCATCGCCAGGTAGAGCATTTCCTCCGCGGGCCTGGCCAGGCGGTGGATCTCGTCGATGAAGACGACCTCGCCCTCACTCAGCGTGGACAGCACCGCCGCCAGGTCACCGGAACGCTCGATCGCCGGGCCGCTGGTGATGCGGAGCGGAGCGCCGAGCTCGGCGGCCACGATCATGGCGATCGTCGTCTTGCCCAGGCCGGGCGGGCCCGCGAGCAGAACGTGATCCGGCGGCCTGCCGCGGCGCATGGCGCTCTGCAGGATGAGCGACAGCTGCTCGCGCACCCGGGCCTGGCCGGTGAACTCGGCGAGCCGCCTGGGCCGCAGCGCGCTCTCGATGACGCGCTCGTCCGCGTCGGCGAGCGCGGACACCAGGGGCCCGCCCTCGTCCTGGGCCAGGTGCCGGCGGCGCGCGGCCAGCTCGGCCTGCTCGGCCCTGGCCAGGGCGTCGCCGTCCTCGCTCATGGCCTGCTCAGCTTGCGCAGCGCGGCGCGCAAGACCGTGGCCACGTCGACGCCGGAGCCGGAATCGGCGCCGTCGATGACGCCCTCCTCCTCAAGCGCCGCGATGGCCTGCTCGGCCTCACGGGCCGGCCAGCCCAGGTTAACCAGGCCGGACTGGACCTGGTCCCGCCACAGCGGAACCCGAGGCGCCGACCTCGGCGCCTGCAGGCCGTTCCCGGCATCGCCCTCGCCCGGCGGCCCGAGCCTGTCCTTCATCTCCAGCACGATCCGCTGCGCGCCCTTCCTGCCGATACCGGGGACCATGATCAGCGCAGCCAGATCCTCGGTCCAGACCGCACGGCGCAGCGCGTCCGGCGTGTGCACCGCCAGCATGGCCAGGGCCAGCCTGGGGCCGACGCCGCTGGCCGTCTGCAGCAGTTCGAAGACGTTGCGTTCGTCGTCGGAGGTAAAGCCGTACAGGGTCAGCGAATCCTCCCTGACCACCAGGGAGGTGGCGACCTGCGCGTGCTCCCCCGGCTTCAGCGTGGCCAGGGTGCCCGGCGTGCAGTGCACGCGCAGCCCTACGCCGCCGACCTCGAGGACGGCGCTGTCGGGCCCGACCCCGGCGACCGTCCCGCGTACCTGAGCGATCACCCGCTACCTCCAACCCCGGCCGCCGTGAGCCGCGGCCCGGTGCCCATCGGGGAGCCGCCCCGCCACAGATGGCAGATCGCCAGCGCCAGCGCGTCGGCCGCGTCCGCGGGGCGCGGGGGGTCGGCAATCCGCAGCAGCTTGGAGACCATGATCGTCACCTGTTCCTTGCCCGCCCGGCCGTTCCCGGTCACCGCGGCCTTGACCTCGCTGGGAGTGTGCAGGGCGACTGGCAGCCCGCGGCGGGCCGCGCAGACGATCGCGATCGCGCCCGCCTGAGCCGTACCCATCACCGTACGGACGTTGTGCTGGCTGAAGACCCGCTCCACGGCGACCGCGTCGGGCTGGCAGGCGTCCAGCCAGGCTTCGATCTGCGTCTCGATGGCCAGCAGCCGCGCCGCGATGTCGTCATCGGCCGAGGTCCTGATGACGCCGAACCGGACCAGCGCAAGCGCCCGGCCAGGTGCCCCCTCGACCACCCCGACACCGCACCTGGTCAGCCCAGGGTCGACGCCGAGCACCCGTACCGGGTGCCGCGCAAAGGTCAGGGCCACCAGGTGCGCTCCATCCCGCGTCCGGCCGTCAGATTGGACGAACATCTGTTCGCCATTGAAACCTACCGGCCCGCCGCGGCCACGTCCCGCACCGGGCACGGCGTGTCCCCGATTGGCTCAGAACGTGTCCAGCATGTAGGCGGTGGCGCCGAACGCGGCGTCCAGGGCCTCGTCGTCCCCGGGCGAACCGCCCGAGGCCAGGCCCGCCTGGCGCAACGTGGCGAGCGGGGTCCCGGCGTACAGCGCGCCCAGGCCGCGCGCGCCCAGGGCGAGCGGCGGCCCGACGGCGGGCGCGGAGGTCAGCGGGTACAGTGAGCCCCTTCCCTCGGCGACGGTCAGCTCCCACCGGCCCGAGTTCGCCGGGCGGGTGCCGTCCGCGATATCCAGCGGGACGCTGAGCGAGGTGGCGGCCGGGAAGCCGCGGGCGGCGATGGCCGCCGGGGCGTCAACGACCCGGAGCATCCACATGGACCGCCGCGTCACGTCGGCGTCGCGCTCGCGGGTCAGCCACCAGAACGCGTCGGCCGCGCCGACCCGGGCGTATACCTTCTCGGCGATCGAGGCGTGCGAGCCGACGTGCGACCAGAACGCGCGGATTGTCGCGGCGGACATCGCCTCGGCGCCCTCGACGAACACGGCGTCGTTGCCGTCGTGCCAGCGGTAGATGAGAAAGCCGTCGTCGGCGAGGTAGGCGTAAAGCCCGGTGTCGCCGAGCCACTCGCGCACCGACGCCTCGTCCCAGGTGAGCGGGCCGCAGTCCCGCGCCGCCTCGTGTACCCGGCCGATGACGGAGATCACCGCGGCCGCGTCGCCTGGTCCCGCGCGGCGCAGGGCCACGGGACCATCGTCCGGGGAGACGTCGGGGGCCGCCAGCGGGCGCAGCAGGCGCGCGGGGATCTGCGCGGTCTCCCGCGAGCCCGCGAGCTCCCAGCCCAGCGAGCGGTACAGGGGCATCGTGGCCGGGTACAGCGCGGAAATCGGGTAGCCGCGCTCGGCCACCTCCGCCAGCAGGGCCGCCATCAGCCGGCGGCCCACGCCCCGGCCGCGTTCCTCCGGCGCCACCATCACGCTGGACACCCCGGCCATCGGCACCGCCCGGCCGCGCCACCACTGCCGCATGTCGTTGAACATGGCCGCGGCGACCTGCCGGTCGCCTGCGAAGGCGCCCAGGCAGGCCCCCTGCGCGACGAGGCGGGCGACAGCCTGCCGCCAGGCGTCGCGCACGCCGGGGCTCTTCACCCCGAAGGTGCGCTCGCTCAGGCCCACCAGCGCATCCAGGTCGTCATCGGGGCGGACGGCCCGTACCTGGGCGGCCGCCGGATCTCGGTCACCGGCCACGAGCAACCACCGTACGGCAGCCGTTCGCGCCGGTCACCTCGATTAGCGCGGCTCAGCCGAGCCGCTCCATGATGTCGTCGGCGACGGAGTAGTTGGCGTAGACGTCCTGCACGTCGTCGGAGTCCTCGAGCGCCTCGATCAGCCGGAACACCCGCTTGGCCTGGTCCTCGTCGAGGTCGACCTCGACGCTGGGCAGGAACGCCATGTCGGCGGAGTCGTAATCGATGCCCGCCTGCTGCAGCGCCGTGCGCGCGGCGACCATGTCGCCGGGTTCGGACACGACCTCGAACGACTCGCCGAGGTCGTTGACCTCCTCGGCGCCCGAGTCCAGCACCGCCGCCAGCACGTCGTCCTCGGTGACCCCGTTCTTCTCCACGATGATGACGCCCTTGCGGTGGAACAGGTACGACACCGAACCGGGGTCGGCCATGTTGCCGCCGTTGCGGCTGAACGCGGTGCGCACGTCCGAGGCGGCCCGGTTCCTGTTGTCGGTCAGCACCTGCACAAGCACCGCGACCCCGCCCGGGCCGTAGCCCTCGTAGGTGATGCTCTCGTACTGCGCGCCGCCGCCCTCCTGGCCGGACCCGCGCCGGAGGGCCCGGTCGATGTTCTCGTTCGGGACCGAGCTCTTCTTCGCCTTCTGGATCGCGTCGTACAGCGTCGGGTTCCCCGCCGGATCGCCCCCGCCGGTACGGGCCGCGACCTCCACGTTCTTGATCAGCTTGGCGAACAGCTTGCCGCGCTTGGCGTCGACCACCGCCTTCTTGTGCTTCGTGGTGGCCCACTTGGAGTGGCCGCTCATCAACTATCCCTTCACAATGTCTACGAAAAGCTCATGGATGCGCCGGTCCGAGGTCAGCTCGGGGTGGAAGGCCGTGGCGAGAAGCGGCCCCTGGCGCACCGCGACGATCCTACCGGTGCGCTTCTCGGTGCCGAGGATCTCGACGCCGCCGCCCGCCTGTTCCACCCAGGGCGCCCGGATGAAGACCGCGTGGAGCGGCCCGGTGCCCGCCGCAGGCAGGCCGGACAGCTCGATCTCTGCCTCGAACGAGTCGACCTGACGTCCGAACGCGTTCCTGCGCACCGTCATGTCGATGCCGCCGACCGTCTGCTGGCCGGCGGCGCCGTCGGCGAGGCGGTCCGCCAGCATGATCATCCCGGCGCAGGATCCGAACGCCGGCAGTCCGCCCGCGATCAGCTTCCGCAGCGGCTCGAGCATGTCGAACGCCACGGACAGCCGCCACAGCGTGGTCGACTCCCCGCCGGGGATGACCAGCCCGTCGACCCGGTCGAGTTCGGCCGGCCGGCGCACCGGCACCGCCGCGGCCCCGGCCTGCGCCAGGGCGCGCATGTGTTCGGGAACATCGCCCTGCAATGCAAGAACGCCGACGACAGGCTGCTTCATTCCGGGCAACACAGCATTCCGCAGTTACCAGCCGCGCCCGGCGTAGTGCTGGTCCGCGGGCAGGGTGTCCAGGTTGATGCCGACCATGGCCTCGCCGAGACCGCGGGAGACCTTGGCCACGACGTCAGGATCGTCGTGGAACGTGGTGGCCTTGACGATCGCAGCGGCGCGCTTGGCGGGGTCGCCGGACTTGAAGATCCCCGACCCGACGAACACGCCCTCGGCGCCGAGTTGCATCATCAGCGCGGCGTCCGCGGGGGTCGCGATCCCGCCCGCGGTGAACAGCACGACCGGGAGCCGGCCCAAGCTGGCGACCTCGGCGACCAGCTCGTAAGGCGCGGCGAGTTCCTTGGCCGCGGTGAACAGCTCCTCGGCGGGCAAACAGGACAGCCGCGCGATCTGCGACCTGATGGACCGCATGTGCCTGGTGGCCTCCACCACGTTGCCGGTCCCGGCCTCGCCCTTGGACCGGATCATCGCCGCCCCCTCGGCGATGCGGCGCAGTGCCTCGCCCAGGTTGGTGGCGCCGCACACGAACGGCACGGTGAACTTCCACTTGTCGACGTGATTCTGCTCGTCGGCCGGGGTCAGCACCTCGGACTCGTCGATGTAGTCGACCCCGATCGCCTGGAGAACCTGCGCCTCGGCGAAGTGCCCGATCCGGCACTTGGCCATCACCGGGATGGATACCGCGGCAATGATGCCGTCGATCATGTCGGGGTCGCTCATCCTGGCCACGCCGCCCTGGGCGCGGATGTCGGCGGGCACGCGCTCGAGCGCCATCACCGCGACCGCGCCGGCGTCCTCCGCGATCTTGGCCTGGTCGGGCGTGACGACGTCCATGATGACGCCGCCCTTGAGCATCTCCGCCATACCGCGCTTGACGCGCGCGGTCCCGGTGACCGCCTCGGCGTTGACAGTGGACACTGGAGAACCTCGCTTGGTCATTGCCTTGTTCATACAGGTTGCCACCATGGTAGGGCCACCTAGCCGGGGGTCGGCCAACCCGAGCGGGGTCAGCCGGCCAGCGGGGCCGCCCGGGGCGCGCCGTCCTCGGCGAGCAGGGAGTCGTCCATCTCGAAGAACACCGGGGCCCTGGCGCGCCCGGCCAGGTGCAGCACGCGCGCCAGCGGGCGGCCCCTGGCCTCCCGCGTCGCCGCCACCAGGTCGTTGTAGAACTTGCGGGCCAGGAAGACCTGGTGGGAGGCGGCCTCGACCTCGGCGAGCAGCTCTTCGGCGCCCTCATTCCCGTTCAGCGACGACCGGAACCCCGGCTGGCTGAACGCGGCCCGCAGCGCGCGCGTCAGGTCACTCTCGGCCAAGTCCCGCGGGCCGCTGTCACTCTCCCCGGGGGGGGCGTCCCCCCCGGGCCCCCCCGCGCGCGCGCCGCCCACCGCGCCGGCCAGCAGCAGGCTGGTCGCCGGGTCGAGCAGCCCGCTCGTGGCCAGCTCGAGCGCGACCGAGCTGCGCCGCAGGAGGGTCGCGTCCAGCGCGGCGCGCGCCATGTCGACCCTGATGTGCAGCCGGTCGATCCGTCCGGCCCGCCAGGACACGTACACCCCGACGAACAGCGCGGCCGCGACGATCAGGATGACGTCGGCGATCACAGCGGCCAGCCCCTCGCGTCGGGGACGACCGCCGCCTCGGTGCTGCCCAGGACGACGGTCTCGTAGACCCTGAACACGTCGCGGGCCACCACCGACCAGTCGTACCTGGCCACCTCGGCCAGCGCCGCAGCCGACAGCTCGGCGCGGCGCGGCGCGTCGTCGAGCAGCCGGCCGGCCACCCGGGCCAGGTCGGCGGCGTCTCCCGTCGCGAACAGCTCCCCCGCCTCGCCGCCGCGCAGCACCTGGCGGAACGCGGGGATGTCGCTGGCCACGATGGGCAGGCCAGCCGCCATCGCCTCGGCGGTCACGATGCCGAAGGACTCGCCGCCGGTGTTCGGCGAGCAGAACACGTCGACCGAGTGCAGCACGCGGACCTTGTCCTCCTCGGAGAGCTGCCCGAGCAGCACCACCCGGTCACGCAGCCCGGCGCGCACGCGTGCCAGCACGTCGGCGGCGTCCCCGGCCCGGCCCGCGATGAGCAGGCGCAGCCCGGGCCGCTCCGGCCCGAGGATCTCGAACGCCTTGAGCAGCACGCCCAGGCCCTTGCGCGGCTCGTCTAGCCGGCCGAGGAAGCCGATCGCGCCGCCGGGCCCGGGCCAGCCGGGCAGCGGCTCGGCCTTGCGGTACCTGCGCGTGGCCACGCCGTTCGGGATGATGACCGCGTCGCCGCCGATGTGCTCGACCAGCGTGGTCCTGGCCGCCTCGGAGACCGCGATCCGGCCCATGATCTTCTCCATCCCGGTCCGCACCACCGGGTAGGTGACCAGCAGCACGCGGGAGCGGGGGATCGCGGTGTGCACGGTGGCGACGATCGGCCCGGTCGCCACCCAGCAGGCCAGCAGGGAAAGGCTGGGGATCTCGGGCTCGTGCACGTGCAGGACGTCGAACCCGCCGTCTCTCACCCAGCGCCGCACGCGGCTCGCGGACAAGAAGCCGAACGACAGCCGTGCCACCGACCCGTTGTAGGGCACGGCCACCGCCCGGCCCGCCCCGACGACGTAGGGCGGCAGCGGCGTGTCGTCGTCGGCCGGCGAGATCACCGAGACCTCGTGGCCCTCGTCGATCAGCGCCTCGGCCAGGTCCCTGATGTGCTGCTGGACGCCGCCGGGAACATCCCATGAATATGGGCAGGTGATACCGATCTTCATGGCCCGCTGTCCCTCGGCGGGGGGACGTGGCCCAGGCCATTAGCCACCGCACGTTCGGCATCATGGTTTTGGTTTTTGTGGTTCGTGGCCAGGAAAGCAGGGTCAAGGTCGGCGGTGAAGACGCGCTGCAGCATGTGCCAATCCTGGGGGTGCCCGGCGATGGCCGCCTCCCAGGCGTGCGCGAGCTGCTGGCTCATCAGCGCGACCTTCTCGGCGCGGGTCCCCGACTCGGGGACGGGGATTTCCTCGCCGATGTAGGCCCCCCACTCGTGCTCGCCCTCGAACCAGGTCGCCGTCGGCATCAGCGCGGCGCCGGTGTGCACCGCGAGCGCCGCGGTGGCGGCGATCCGCGCCTTCTCCCCGAACATCTCGACCTCGACCCCGGACTCCTTCAGATCGCGGTCGCTGACCAGGCAGACCAGCCCGCCGCGGCGCAAGCGCTGGGCCAGGGTGCCGAACGGAGTCTGGTTCCCGGTCAGCGGAAGCACTTCCATCCCCAGGCTCTCGCGGAAGCGGACGAACGCTTCGTAGACCGATTCCGGTCTGAGGCGTTCGGCGACCGTGGTGAACGAGCCCGCGCCCTCCTTGACCACCCAGGCGCCGGCCTGCTCGAAGTTGCCCATGTGCGGCAGCGCGATAATGACGCCGCGGCCGGCCTTCAGGTTCGCGAACAGCGCCGCCTCCCCCTCGGGGTTGACGTGCATGCCGTCCATGATCTGCTCGACGGGAATGACCGGCAGGCGGAACACCTCGAACCAGTACCTGGCGTAGGACCGCAGCGCGGCCCGCGACAGGGCGCGCAGCTCCTGGCCGTCCACGTCCCGGCGGCCGTGGATGTAGCCCAGCACCCGGCGCAGGTTGGCCTCGAGCACCTGTACCTTCGGCCCCTGCCTGCGCCACGCGATCTCGGCCGCGGCCGCGAAGACCGACCAGCCCCACGACTCCGGGACCCGGCAGATCAGCTTCCAGCCACGCTGGTAGGCGAACCCGGTCAGCCGCTCGGACACCGACACGGGCCGCGATGAACGCGCCACGCTCGACCTTTCCTCAGCCACCGGGATCCGCCTTCGCTCCCTCGGTCCCCCTCGTCTCCTCGGTCCCCCTCGTCTCCTTCGTCTCCAGGTAGACCGCGCGCACCCGCTGCCAGAACGTATAGGCGCTGCCCGCCGCGAGCGCCCAGAGCCCCACGTTGAGAATGTACGGCACGCCGAGACCGGAAACGCCGACCGCGATGAGGGAGATGAGCATGCGCTCGGGGCGCTCGACCAGGCCGACGTCACAGCGCAGCCCCAGGCCCTGCGCCCGGGCCTTCGCGTACGACACCAGGAGCCCGGCGACCAGGCAGAACAGGGACACCCCGCCGAGCAGCGGGTTGTGCCCGCCGCGGAAGAACCAGATCACCAGGCCGCTGAAGATGCCGGCGTCGGCGATGCGGTCCATGGTGGAGTCGAAGAACGCGCCCCAGGTGCCCGTCGTCCCCTTGATCCGGGCCAGCGTGCCGTCCAGCATGTCGAGGAGCACGAAGATCGTGCACGTCAGCGCCCCGGGGAACAGCTCGCCGATCGGGAACAGGCCGAGCCCCCCGCCGGCTACGCCGATCGTGCCGATGAGGGTGACGGTGTTCGCCGTGATCGGGGTACGCGCGAGGATCGCGCCCACCGGGGTGAAGATGCGCGCCATCGCGGGCCGTAGCGGGTTCAGCATGGCCGTCCGATTTTACGTGAGGTGCGGTTGAAGCCCGGGAGTGGGCACCGTGCCGCTATCAGTCCTTTACTTTCCGGCAACCGGTGAGATTCTTTGCCGGGGGGTTGTGGACATGGTGCCCGTGGGTTAAGGCTGTTCGTGCGCACTAGCGATCGCGAGGAGGCGAACGGCAATTGACTACAACAGGGAGTGGGGCCGGGTCAGGAGGAGCCGCGGGCAGGGCACCGGCGGCCGACCAGGTACGGAACGTGGTGCTGGTCGGCCACTCTGGTTCCGGTAAGTCCAGCCTCGTAGAGGCGCTGCTCGCCGCGACGGGCACCATCCAGCGGCAGGGCAGCATCGAGGAGGGTACCACCGTCAGCGACTTCGACGAGGTCGAAGTCAGGCAGCAGCGCTCGGTCAACCTCACCCTCGCACCCCTGGTGCACAACGGCATCAAGGTCAACATCCTCGACGCGCCCGGGTACGCCGACTTCACGGGTGACCTACGGGCCGGGCTGCGCGCCGCGGACTCCGCGCTTTTCGTGGTCGCCGCCTCCGACGGGATCGACGGCGTGACCAGGATGCTGTGGGACGAGTGCGCCGCGGTGGATATGCCCCGCGCGATCGTCATCACCAAGATCGACCACCAGCGGGCGGAGTTCGACGCCACGCTGGCGGCATGCCGCGAGGCCTTCGGGGAGGCCGTCGCGCCGCTGTACCTCCCGGTCGGCGCGCCGGTGAGCGGGATGATCGGGCTGCTGTCCCAGAAGCTGTTCAGCTACTCGGGCGGAACGCGGAGCGAGGGAGCCCCGCCGGCCGAAGACGCCGACCGGATGGAGGAGCTGCGCGGCGAGCTGATCGAGGGCATCATCACCGAGAGCGAAGACGAGACGCTCATGGACAGGTACCTGTCCGGGGAAGACATCGACCCCAAGGTCCTCATCGAGGACCTGGAGAAGGCCGTCGCGCGCGGCAGCTTCTACCCGGTGCTCGTCACCTCCTCGTCCGTGCAGAACCGGATGGGCATGCTCGAGCTGCTCGAGATCATGACCGAGGCCTTCCCCTCCCCCGCCGAGCACCCGCTGCCCGCGGTCACCACGCCCGACGGCAAGCCCGTCACCGGGCTGTCCGCCGACCCCAAGGGCCCGCTGCTCGCGGAGGTCATCAAGACCACCTCCGACCCCTACGTCGGGCGGATCAGCCTGGTCCGCGTGTTCTCCGGCACGCTGCGTCCCGACGCCTCCGTGCACGTGTCCGGCCACGGGCGCGCGGCGCGCGGGCATGCCGACCACGACGACGACGAGCGGATCGGCGCGCTGACCTCGCCGCTGGGCAAGCAGCAGCGCGCGGTCACGCAGTGCACGGCCGGCGACATCTGCGCCGTGGCCAAGCTGGGCACCGCCGAGACCGGCGACACGCTGTCGGAAAAGGACCGCCCGCTGCTGATGGAAGCGTGGTCCATGCCCGAGCCGCTGCTGCCCATCGCCATCGTGGCCAAGTCCAAGGCCGACGAAGACAAGCTGTCGCAGGCGCTGTCCCGGCTGGTCGCCGAGGATCCGACGCTGCGCCTGGAGCTGAACCCCGAGACCAGGCAGCTCGTGCTGTGGACGATGGGCGAGGCGCACGCCGACGTGCTGCTCGACCGGCTGTCCAACCGGCACGGCGTCGCGGTGGAGACGGTCGACCTGCGGGTCCCGCTGCGGGAGACGATCGCGGGCAAGGCCCAGGGTCTGGGCCGGAACGTCAAGCAGACCGGCGGGCACGGCGAGTACGGGATCTGCCACATCGAGGTCGAGCCGCTGAGCGACTCGGCCAGCTTCGAGTTCGTCGACAAGATCGTCGGCGGGGTGGTGCCGCGCCAGTTCATCCCCTCGGTGGAAAAGGGCGTGCGCTGGCAGATGGAACAGGGCGTGCTGGCCGGGTACCCGATGACCGGGGTCCGGGTCACCCTGTTCGACGGCAAGGCGCACTCGGTGGACTCCTCGGACATGGCGTTCCAGAAGGCCGGCCGGCTGGCCCTGAAGGACGCGGTGGACAAGGCGACGCCGATGCTGCTCGAGCCCGTCGACGAGGTGAACGTGCTCGTCCCCGACGACTACGTCGGCGCGGTGATGTCGGACCTGTCGTCGCGGCGCGGCCGGGTGCTCGGCACTGAGCCCGTGCCGGTCGGGCGGACGCTGGTGAAGGCGGAGATCCCGGAGCTGGAGATCACTAGGTACTCCATCGACCTGCGTTCGGTCTCGCACGGGACGGGCTCGTTCACCAGGCAGTACCTGCGTCACGAGCCGCTGCCGTCCCACCTGGCCGCCAAGGTCGCCGCGGACTCCAAGCCCTCCTGAAGGTGCGCCGGCCGGGCTTAGCGGCTAGGGCTTAGGGCTGGGGCCAGGCTTCGGCGAGGAGCTTGCGGGTGTCCGCCAGGAGCTGGGGCAGGACGCGGGTGCGGCCGACCACCGGCATGAAGTTGGTGTCGCCGCCCCACCGGGGCACCACGTGCTGGTGCAGGTGGGCGGCGATGCCGGCGCCGGCCACCGAGCCTAGGTTCATGCCGATGTTGAAGCCCTGGGCGCCCGACGCCTGGCGCAGCGCGGTGATGGCACGCTTGGTGAACTCGGCGAACTCGGCGGTCTCGGTGACCGTCAGGTCGGTGTAGTCGGCCACGTGCCGGTACGGGCAGACCAGCAGGTGACCGCTGGTGTACGGGTACAGGTTGAGGATCGCGTAGACCAGCGTGCCCCGGGCGACGATCAGGCCTTCCTCGTCGCTCAGCTTCGGCGCACGGTCGAACGGGCACCCCTGGTCCGCGCCGGGGCCCGACGGCTTGCCCTCGCCCTTGATGTACGCCATCCGGTGGGGCGTCCACAGCCGCCCGAAGGCATCGGGTACCCCCGCGAAGATCTGGTCCTCGTCTTGAGGCTCGGGGGTGTCCGGATCCCGTTCGGGCACGGGTTACACCTGGACGCGGTCGCGTACGGCGGTGACGATCGCCCTGATCGCCTCGTCGACCGGAACGCCGTTCTTCTGCGACCCGTCCCGGTAGCGGAACGACACGGCCCCGGCGGCCATGTCATCGTCGCCCGCGATGAGCATGAACGGCACCTTCTGCCGCTGAGCGGTCCTGATCTTCTTCTGCATCCGGTCGTCGCTCGCGTCGACCTCGACCCGGACGCCCTGCTCGCGCAGGCTCGCCGCGACCTTCTCCAGGTACGGCACGTGCGCGTCCGAGACGGGGATGCCGACCGCCTGGACCGGTGCGAGCCAGGGCGGGAAGGCGCCCGCATAGTGCTCGACGAGGATGCCGAAGAACCGCTCGATCGACCCGAACAGGGCGCGGTGGATCATGTACGGGCGCTTTCGCGAGCCGTCCGCCGCCTGGTACTCGATCCCGAACCGGCCCGGCTCCTGGAGGTCGACCTGGAGGGTGGACAGCTGCCAGCGCCGGCCGATCGCGTCCTTGACGTGGACGTCGATCTTGGGCGCGTAGAAGGCGCCCTCGCCCTCGGCGATCACGTAGGACAGGCCCGAACGGTCCAGGGCGTGCTTGAGCGCCGCCTCGGCGACCGCCCACTCCTCAAGCTCGCCGACGTACTTGTCCGGCCGGGTGGACAGCTCCGCCTCGAATTCGGTCAGCCCGAAGTCCCGCAGCAGCCCGACCACGAAGTTCAGCAGCGAGGCCAGCTCGTCCTGGAGCTGCTCCGGAGCGCAGAAGATGTGCGAGTCGTCCTGGGTGAAGCCGCGCGCCCTGGTCAGGCCGTGCACCACGCCGGACTTCTCGTAGCGGTAGACGGTCCCGAACTCGAACAGGCGGAGCGGCAGCTCGCGGTAGGACCGCCCGCGCGAGGAGTAGATCAGGATGTGCATCGGGCAGTTCATCGGCTTCGGGTAGTAGGTGGCCCCCTCCAGCTCCATCGGCGGGAACATGCCGTCCTTGTACCACTCCAGGTGCCCGGAGGTGATGAACAGGTCTTCCTTGGTCAGGTGCGGGGTGTTCACGAACTCGTACCCGGCCTCCTCGTGGCGGCGCCGGGAGTAGTCCTCCATCACCCGCCGGATGGTCCCGCCCTTGGGGTGGAACACCGGCAGGCCGCTGCCGATCTCGACCGGGAACGAGAACAGGTCGAGTTCCGCGCCGAGCTTGCGGTGATCGCGCTTCTCGGCCTCCTCGAGCATCCTGACGTACTCGCCTTGCTTGTCCCGCGATTCCCACGCGGTGCCGTAGATCCGCTGGAGCTGCGGGTTCTTCTCGCTGCCCCGCCAGTAGGCGCCGCCCGTGCGCATGAGCTTGAACGCCGGGATCTGCGCGGTGGTGGGGACGTGCGGGCCGCGGCACAGGTCCTTCCAGCACAGCTCGCCGCTGGCCGGGTCGCGGTTGTCGTAGATGGTCAGCTCGGCTCCGCCAACCTCCACCGCCTCTTCTGAGTCCGAGGGACCCTTCAGCCCGATCAGCTCGAGCTTGTACGGCTCGGCGGCCAGTTCGGCGCGCGCCTCGCTCTCGGTCACCACGCGCCTGGCGAAGAGCTGGCCTTGCTTGACGATCTGCCGCATCCGCGCCTCGACCGCCTTCAGGTCCTCCGGGCCGAACGGCCTGGGCACGTCGAAGTCGTAGTAGAAGCCGTTCTCCACCGGAGGGCCGATGCCGAGCTTGGCGTGCGGGAACAGGTCCTGCACGGCCTGCGCCATGACGTGCGCGGCGGAGTGCCGCATGATCGAGCGGCCGGCCGGCGACGCGATCCCGATCGGCTCGATGACGTCGCCCTCGGCGAGGACGCGAGCCAGGTCGCGCGGCTCGCCGTTGACCCGGGCGGCGATCACGGTGCCTGCGGAGCCGGTTCCGGAGCCGGAGCCTGGGCCGGAGGGCGATAGGGCTTCGAGCGCCGCGCCCGCCGTCGTGCCAGCCTCGACCACATGCTCGCGACCTGCGAGGGTGATGCGGAGTTGCTGGCTGGACACGGTCTTACTCCTTCGTGGCCGTATTCGCGGCCGGACGGGGCTGGTGACCCGATGCTACCGGGGCGCGCACGCCTGGCGCGCGCGAGTATCCGGGGCCCTATCCGCGGGCTCGCTCCGGGGTCACCAGGACCGCGACGCGGCGCTCCTCGGCCATGGCCCGGTCGTAGGCCGGCCAGTCGTCGTGCGTCCCGCCCGCCGCGGTGAAGATCTCGCGGAGCAATACCCTGAGCCGCTCGGCGTCCACCCCGGGCAGCGGGTCGTCGGGTCCGGCCAGCTCCACCGGGCCTTCGACCGAAGCCCACTGCCAGCCGGCCCGGACGACGACCGTGGCCCGCGGCCGGGCCCGCAGGTACGCCAGGCGGGCGGCGTCACCGCGGCTGACCAGGCCGACAACCTGGGCTCCCGTGACGGGGTGCGCCAGGACACCCGCGTTCACCACCGACGACTGGATCGTCATGTCCGGCCGCAGCGTGGATACCACGACCAGGCCGTGATCGCCCCCGACCAGCCGGGCGAAGTCTTCAAGTCCGCTCACCGCGCCAGCCTAACGTGCCGCGGGACGGCTACAGGCCGAAGACCTGCTCGGCGATGTCCTGGAAGAACGCCTTCTTCGCGGCGGCGTCGATCGGCAGTTCGTCCTGCATGGTCACTTCCTCGGGCACGTACTCGTAGGGGTAGTCCATGGCGTACATCACCCGGTCGGGCCCGAGCACCTCGCGGCAGAACATGATGGCCGGCGCCCAGGGCATGCCGCTGGTCGTCACCCAGACGTTCGACCGCAGGTAGTCACTGGGGCGCCGCTGGATCGGCTTCATGGACTCGTACCGGCCGGCCGCCACCGTCGCCGCGTGCATGAAGTCCAGCCGGTACAGCCAGAACGGCAGCGCCTCCCCCAGGTGCCCGACGACCATCCGGAGCCTCGGGAACCGGTCGAACACCCCGGCCGTGATGATCCGCAGCAGGTGCATCCCGGTCTCGACGGCGAACCCGTAGATCGCGCTGTCAAGACCGGCCTCCAGGAGCGGGCCGATCATGGATTTGGGCGGGGTGTTCGGGTGCAGGTAGACGGGCGTGTCCAGGGCCTCGGCGGCCTCGAAGATCGGCCAGAACTTCGGGTTATCCAGGTATTCGCCCTGGGTGTGCGAGTTGATGATGACGCCCGCCAAGCCCAGGTCGTGGTGGCCGCGCGCGATTTCGGCGGCCGCGCCTTCCGGGTCCTGCGGCGCCACCGCGGTCAGGCCGCTGAACCGGTCCGGGTGCCTCCGGCAGGCCTCGGCCAGCTGGTCGTTGGCCAGCGTCGCCATGGCGACCGCCCGGTCCCGGTCCAGGATCTGCGTACCCGGGCAGGTCAGCGAGATGACCTGCCGGTCGATGCCCGCGGCGTCCATGTCCGCGATCCGGCGCTCGCCCAGGTCCTGCAGGCGGGCCAGGACCGCCGCCGGGCGGGGAGCGGGGCTCAGCATGAAGAAACCCTGGAGGCTGACGAAGCCCGGGTCGTCGACGGTCCCGTCGGCGATCATGGTCTGCCACATCGAGACGAGTTCAGGCGGCGCGAACGCTTCCTCGGTCGCGATCCGCAGGTAACCGACGCCAGAGTCCATGCCCCTACCCTCCGCCAAAGACAGGGCGGCCGCCAGGTGCGGTGGCCGCCGTCCCTCTTTCGTCACCCCGAGGGTGCTGAGCTACCCGGCCGGCGGCGTGACCACGGAGAAGACCGCGCCGTGGTTATCGGTAACGGTGCCCATCCGGCCGTACGGGGTGTCTGCGGCGGGTCGCACGACGCTCCCGCCGAGTTCAACCACCTTGGCCATCGCGGCGTCGGTGCCCTCCACCGCGAAGTAGGCGCCCCAGGCGGCGGGCACCTCGGCGGGCGTCCCTTCCGGGTACTCGCCGATGCCGCCGACCTCGCGCCCGTCGAGCATGAGCATCGCGTAGTTGAAGCCTTCGCCGCTCATGTCCTGGTAGTCATAACCGAACACGGCCCGGTAGAAGGCCTGGGCCGCGTCACTGTCCCGGCTCATGTGCTCGTTCCAGGTCAGCGCGCCGGTCTCGTTGGCCAGGCCGATCCCCGTGGTGTTCCCGCCCTGCCAGATCCCGAAGGCGGCGCCCGAGGTGTCCATGGCGATGGCCATCCGGCCTTCTTCCATCACGTCCATCGGCCCGGCCAGGACCTGGCCGCCCGCATCGGTGATCGTGGCCGCGGTCGCGTCCGCGTCGTCCGTGGCGATGTAGGTCGTCCATGCCGACGGGGCCTCGGCGGGACCCATCTTGGGGCCGATGCCGGCCACGATCTGGCCGCCGGAGCGGGCGATGGCGTAGCCCCCGACCTCCGGCCCGCCGACCTGGATGTCCCAGCCGAACAGTGCTTCGTAGAACGCGGCCGCCTTTGATACGTCGTCGACGCTGACATCGACCCAGCAAGGCGTACCTGCGGGCCATCGCGTATCGCGCGTTACCACTTCTGTACCTCCCCATGGTTGTTCCTTTGCCGCCCGACGCTAACACAGGGTGAACCTGGCCGGGCCCTTTACACTGGGCGTTCATGTACGCCAAGACCAACCCCGGCGCCGGGCGCCTGACGCCACGGCGCAAGCGGGTCCTGGCGATCATCGCCGCAGGCGTCATCGCGGTCATCGCCGGCCTGGGCGTCTGGGGGGCGCTGGCGCCCGACACGTACGCGGGATCTGGCCACGGCTGCGTCAACGTAACGCTGGCGAGCTCGACCGGCGGGGCGACCCTGCACTACTGCGGCTCGGCGGCCCGGTCGTTCTGCCAGACTGCGTTCCGGTCGCAGGACCAGATTTCGCTGCGTGCCCGGCCGCAGTGCGTGCTGGCCGGGCTCGGGCCCACCCCGGCGGCGAGTCCTTCCGCGTCCGGGTAGGCCGGGCTTCGCCTGGCCCCGCCCGCCGGCCGGCGGCGGCGCTCACAGGTCGATGAGGATGGTGACCGGGCCGTCGTTGGTCAGGGACACCTGCATCTCGGCGCCGAAGACGCCGGTTTCCACCCGAGCGCCCAGGTCGCGCAGCGCCTGGACCACGGCGCCGACGAGCGGCTCGGCGACCGGACCCGGGGCGGCCGACGACCAGGATGGGCGGCGGCCCTTGCTCAGGTCCGCGTAGAGGGTGAACTGGCTAATCACCAGGAGCGGCGCCGCAACGTCGGAGCAGGACTTCTCGCCGTCGAGGATCCGCAGCCCCCACAGCTTGGCGGCGAGCTTCGCGGCCTGCTCGGCGGTGTCGCCGTGCTTGACGCCGACCAGGACCAGCAGCCCCGGCCCTTCGATGGCGCCGACGACCTGACCTGAAACGGCCACGCTGGCCCCGCTCACCCGCTGCACCACTGCCCGCATAGCAGGGCAGGCTAGTACTAGTCCGGGGGACGACCCCCCTGGACCCCCCGAGCATGGAGGGCTCCCCGCCCCCATACCCCCCGGCCCCCTGGGGGAGGAGACTGCGTGCATGACGATCTTCTCCTCTCGCTTCTCCTCTCGCGGTGGCACCAATCCCGTCATCGCCGAGGTCGTGCGGTCGGGTTTCGTCGAATCATGGCACCGCGGCGCGGTCGCCGCCCTGGCCGCCGACGGGACCCAGGTCATCGGCGTGGGCGGGACCGGCGTGCCCGTCTTCCCCCGGTCGGCGAACAAGCCGCTGCAGGCGGCGGGCATGCTCCGCTGCCGCCTGGACCTGGACGGCGAGCTACTGGCGCTGGCCGCGGCCAGTCACTCCGGCGAGGACTTCCACGTGGACGGGGCGCGGAAGATCCTGTCGGGTGCCGGGCTCGGGGAGGACAGCCTGCGCTGCCCGCAGGCCTGGCCGCTTGATCTGGAGGCCGCGCGCCGGCTGATCGCCCGGGGCGGCGAGGCGTCCAGGCTGCGGATGAACTGCTCGGGTAAGCACGCGGCGATGCTGGCCACCTGCGTGCTGAACGACTGGCCGACCGAGAGTTACCTGGGCCGCGAGCATCCGCTCCAGCGGGCGCTCGTGCGGACCGTCGAGGAACTGGCCGGCGAGCGGGTCACCGCGACGGGCGTGGACGGCTGCGGCGCCCCGCTGTTCGCGCTGACGCTGGCCGGGCTGGCGCGTGCCTTCCGGGCCATGGTGCTAGCGGCGCCCGGCACGCCGGAGCGCAGGGTGGCCGACGCGATGCGCGCGCACCCGGAGTGGACCAGCGGCACGAACCGTGACGAGCGCAAGCTGATGGACGCGGTGCCCGGGCTGCTGGTCAAGGGCGGCGCCGAGGGCGTCGTCGCGTTCGCGTTCACGGACGGACGGGCCGGGACGATCAAGATCGACGACGGGATGGCGCGCGGCCGGATTCCCGTCCTGGTGGCCACGGCGCGGCTGCTCGGCGCCACGATCCCGGACGAGTTCGCCACCGTGCCCGTTACCGGCGGTGACGCCGAGGTCGGCGAGGTCCGGGCCGTGGCGCCCTAGGTCACTCGCCCGCTGCCGCGATCAGTTCCAGGATCCGCGCCGGAGGCAGGTGCTGCTCGTAGATCCGCACGCCGAAGGGAGAGAGCGCGTCCTCGATCGCGTTCACGATCGTCGGCGGTGCGACGATCATGCCGCCTTCGCCCACGCCGCGGAAGTTGACGTCGGCGTCGAGCGGGACGGTCTCGAGGTGCTCGATCTCGATCCGGGGAACGTCACAGGTGGTCGGCATCAGGTAATCCATGAACGTGGCCGACTGGAAGTTACCGTCCTCGGCGTACGCCGACCGCTCGAGCAGCACCGCGCCGATGCCCTGGGCGATGCCGCCCCGGATCTGGCCCTCGACGACGGCGGGGTTGATCAGCGCACCGCAGTCCTCAGCGGCAACGTACCGCTCCACCTTCACCAGGCCGGTCTCGACGTCGACTTCCACGATCGCGCAGTGAGTGCCGCCGGACCAGCCGCCCTCGCCGCCGTCGTACGTGGCCTGGACCTCGAGCTCGGCGTCCACGTCGGCGCCGAACTCCCCCGACGCCGCCCGCGCCGCGATCTCGGTCACGGCGATCGCGCTAGCCGGGTCGCCGCGCACCCAGACGTTGCCGTCGGTGATCAGGAGGTCCTGCGCGCTAGCCTCCATGAGGTGCGCCGCGAAGTCGAGCACCTTCGCCTTGAGCTGGCGAGCGCCGTGGAGCGCCACGCCTCCGGTCATGGTGGCCGACCGGCTGCCGCCGGTCAGCCCGAACGGGACGACGGCGCTGTCGCCGACGACCACGCGGACCTGCTCGAACGGCACGCCGAACTCGTCGGCGGCGATCTGAGCCAGGGTCGTCTGGTGGCTCTGGCCGTGGGGCATCTGGCCGGTGAACAGCGCCACGATCCCGTCTTCTTCGAGCCGGAGGCGCATGGCCTCCATACCCAGTCCGGCGTCGGGTCCCTGGCGCGGGCCCGGGGCGGCCTCGATGAACGTGGCCACGCCGATGCCGAGGTAGCGGCCCTGCTCTCGGGCCTGCGCCTGCCGACGCCGGAACGCGGGGTAGTCCACGAGCTCGGTGACCCGATCCAGTGACTCCTTCGTGGTGACTCCGACGAGCGGACGCCCGGTGATCATCAAGGCCGGCGGATCGGTCCGCGGGGCGACGTTACGCAGCCGGATCTCAACCGGATCCAAGCCGAGATCCTTCGCGATGAGGTCCAGGATCCGTTCCCTGATGAACGTCTCGGACGCCCACGGCCCGCGATAGGCGACGTACGTGGCCTTGTTCGTGATCGCCGCGGTGGACTCGAAACCCAGGGCTGCGAGCTTGTACGGGCCGGGCAGCATTCCCTCCACGATCGACGGGACCATCGTGCCCATACCGGGGTAGGCCCCGGTGTCGATGACCATCTGCACGTCCAGCCCGAGCAGGTCGCCGTCGTTGCTGATCGCGGCCCGGATGTCGAAGCTCTCCTCGCGCGCCTGTCCTGACACGGTGAGGTTCTCGCCCCGGTCCTCTACCCACTTGACCGGGCGGCCGACGTGACGCGAGGCGGCGGCCACGGCCTGCTCTTCGCGCGATGCGCCGATCTTCAGGCCGAACGAGCCGCCGATATCCCCGGCCAGAACGCGTACCTTGTCCGGGTCCATGCCCAGGCGCGTGGACACGCCGTTCCTGGTGAGGTGAACGCTCTGCGTGGCCGCGTATACCGTCATGAGGCCGAGGTCGGCGTCGTAACTTGCGATGCAGGCGCGACCCTCCATGGGCACGTTCTGGTGCCGGTGCACGTCGATGTGGAAGTCCATGACGCGATCGGCGCGCGCGAACGTACCGGCCACGTCGCCGAACTCGTTCCGTGAGCGCGGGCGGGCGATGTTGTCGCCCAGGTTCGCGAAGAGCGGCGGGCTGCTCGGGTCGAGCGCGAAGGCGGCACTCATCACCGGAGGCAGGTCCTCATACTCGACCTCCACCAGCTCGCAGCCGTCTTCGGCGAGGTAACGGCTCTCCGCGACGACGATCGCCACCGGATCGCCGACGAGTCGCACCTTGTCGGTCGCCAGCAGGGTGAACTCCGGCATGGGCCCCGCGCCGCCGAACATGGCCAGCAGCGGATCCAGCGCCGGGTCCGTCATCGCGTCCAGATCCGCTCCGGTGAGCACCGCGACCACGCCGGGCAGCGCCCGCGCCGCCGAGGCGTCGACCGAGAGCACGCGGGCGTGAGCCAGCGGCGAGCGCACGAACGCCGCGTGCAGCATCCCGGGCAGCTTGATGTCGTCGACGTAGCGGCCTCGGCCGGTGAGGATGCGCGGATCCTCCGAGCGCTTGATGCTGGCGCCGGTGTACCGCTCAGCCGCAATTGCTGTCATGATCGCTCCTTCACTCAGTGCCGGCCAGGGCGCGCGTCGGGCAGGCCGCCGCGCGGCCGCTCAGCGCTCGCGGTCGCGCTCGGCCGCCAGCAGGACGCCGTCGACGATGCTCTGGTAGCCGGTGCACCGGCAGATATTGCCGGATAGCGCCTCGCGGATCTGCTGCTCGCCGGCGTCAGGGTGGTCGGCCAGGAACGCCGTGGCCTGCATGACGAACCCCGGCGTGCAGAAGCCGCACTGGAAGCTGTGCGAATCCCACATCGCTTGCTGGAGCGGGCCCATCCCGCCGTCTGGGGCCAGCCCCTCGATCGTCGTGACGTCCCGGCCGGCGGCCTGGATCGCCAGCATTAGGCACGAGCGCACCGCCCGGCCGTCGACGATGACCGTGCACGCGCCGCAGACCCCGTGCTCGCACCCGACGTGGGTGCCGGTGAGGTTGAGGTCATCCCGCAGGAAGTCCGCCAGCGTCTTGCGCACCTCCGGTGAAGCCGTGCGCGTCGCGCCGTTGACCCTCAGGGTGATGTCCACCATCGGTTACTGCCTCTCGCGGGCGTGGTCCGCAGCCTCTCGCAGGCCTCGGCGCACGATGGCGGCCGCGACCTTCTTCCGGTAGTCCGACGACCCGTGCAGGTCGTCCGGTGGGTCGACATCTTCGGTCGCACGGCGCGCCGCCTCATCGAACAGCTCCGCCGACGGCCTCTCGCCGACCAGCAACTCTTCCGCGGCGCCGGCCCGGACCGGCACTTCGGCCACGCCGGCCAGCGCCAGCCGGGCATCGCTGATCGCGCCGTCGGAAAGCGTCAGTGATGCCGCCAGGCCCACGATGGCGAAGTCACCGTGGCGGCGCGCGACCTCCTGGAAGCTGACCCCCGTGCCCCGCCCGGCGGCCGGGAAGCGCACCTCGACCAGGAGCTCGTCGGGACGGCGTGACGTGGTGAGGTAACCCTCGAACCACTCCGCCGCCGGGATAACCCGCTCGCCCGACGGGCCGCGCACCACGAACGCCGCGTCCAGCGCCCGCGCGACGGCGGGCAGCTCGGCAGCCGGATCGGCGTGCGCCAGGCTGCCTCCTATCGTGCCGCGGCTGCGGATGGCCTCATGACCGATCAGCGGCAGGGCCGCCGCCAGCAACGGCACGGCGTCGGCGACACGCTCAGATTCCTCGGCCATGTACTCCCGCGTCACGGCGCCTATCGCCGTCCAGCCGTCCGTCGCCGACACCCCGGACAGCTCGGCTACGCCGTTGATGTCGATCAGCACCGCCGGACGGGCCAGCCGCAGCGCCAGCAGCGGGATGAGGCTCTGGCCGCCGGCCAGCACGCTCGCCTCGTCACCGTACTCAGCCAGCAATTCCACAGTCTCGGAAACGGTTTCAGGTGCCTCGTAGTCAAACAGAGGCAATTTCATCGGCGCGGCCCTTCGATCCAGCTGTGGTGCCCATTACGCTCCAGCCTAGCCTCATGGGTGCGCCTTAAAATGACGGCGAGGCCGCTTAGGATTACGCGGTGAGCAAGAAGACCGCGCCGAGGCGCAACGAGACCGTCAGGAAGGCGTCGGCCGCAGGCGCCGGGAAGGCGCCGGCGAAGACCGCCCGTGACGACGCGTCCGCGGTCCTCGAACGGCTGCTCAACCGGCTGCTGACCGCGATCGCGGTGGGCGACCCGCTCAAGGCCGAACTCGAGACCTCGTCGTTCATGTCCATCCCGAACGCGACGGGCAACGCGGATCCCGATCAGGTCGAAGCCTTCATCTCCACGGTCATGGTGGACGGGGCCGTCAAGATGCGGACGCCCGAAGGCGCCGCGCTGCTCAGGCTGCTGACGTCGCTGGGCTCGCCGGCCACCAGGCGGGCGGCCAGCCAGGGCCTGGGCGAGCTGACCCGCGCCGGCGTCTACCCGCCGGACTGGGTGACGGAGGCCGGGAAGGCGGTCCCCGGCCGGGCCTGGCGCCGGTACGACGTATTCGGCGACCATGAGGCGGTCGCGGTGACGTTCAGCTACGGCGAAGCCGAGCACGCCATCGTGGCGCAGATCGACCGGACCGGCCTGCCGGCGGTGGTCATGGTGGGGGTGACCCCGAGCCCGGCCGACGTCATCGAAGGCATGACGCGCGACGACGTGGAGCTTGAGCGCTCGGAGACGATCAGCCTGGCCGAGGCGCGCACCCGGCTCGAAGATGCGCTTGACCGGTGTGGCACCGACCCGAGCCCTGGCACCGCCGAGGAGACCATGGTCTACCTGCCCGTGGCACGTTCCCGGGTCCGCCGGCTGCCCACCGACATACCCCGGCCGGAGCGGATCTTCGGCGCATCCCAGCGCGCGGCCGCGGTGGCCGAGTTCATGGCGAGCCCGCAGGCCGCCACGGCGGTCGCCGCGGACGAGGCCGCCACCCGGTTCTGGGCCGAGGTGCTCACCGGCTACAGCGGCCGGGTGATCGATGAGCCGCCCGCTCAGGTCGGCCCCCGCAAGCTCACCTACATACTTCTCGGCCACGTGCCGGGCGTCTTCACCCTCACCCCCGCCCAGCGCCAGCACCTGGAGCCCGCGGTGAGCGCGTGGACCCGCTGGTCGGCCGCCCACCGGGGCCTGGACGAGGTAGCGACCGGGCGGCTGACCGAACGGCTGGCCGGGGTGCTCAGCCGGTTCGACCAGGCCTACGACGACCCCGACTCGGCGGTGGCCCGTAGTTACATGGCCGACCTGGTGACCAGCGACGCCGACCTCTCCTGGCTGACCCGCCGGCTAATGCGGCGGGGATTCGCCCTGCCCATGCCGGAACCCGGCGACGGCAGCGGACCGCGGGACGTCAGCGACCCGCAGGTCCGCCGGGCCATGACGGAGGCCGAGTTCGCCGGCTGTACCCCGCCCGCCGGCCTGACCCGCGAGCAGTTCATGGCGGCGGTGCACCGCGTGGTCTGCGAAATCTGGGACGACGACCCGGTGGATACCTACCTGTCGGCCGCGGAGCTGTGCGCAGGCGGCCTCGACCGGCACGACGCCATCCACGCGCTGGCCAGGGCGGTTGCCACATCGCCCGACCGGTGAACCCGGCGGCGGTCCGCCGTTCTATGTCGTAAGGCAGCTCGAGGTCGTAAGGCAGCTCGAGGTCGTAAGGCAGGGCGCGAGAGGAAGGCACGGCGATGAGCTACGCGGACGTGAACGGCGTTTCCCTCTACTACGAAGAGCATGGCTCGGGCCAGCCGCTGATCCTGCTGCACGGCGGGCTGGGCTCGGGCGAGATGTTCGGCCCCGCCCTGAAGGTCCTGGCCGAGGGCCGGCGGGTGATCACGCCTGACCTGCAGGCGCACGGCCACACCGCCGACGTCGACCGCCCGCTGCGGTACGAATCACTGGGCGATGACGTCGCCGGGCTCATCGGCCGGCTCGGCCTGGCGCCGGCCGACGTGATGGGCTATTCCCTGGGCGGCGGGGCCGCGCTGCGCACCGCGATCCAGCATCCCCACCTGGTACGCCGGCTGGTGATCGCGTCGTTCCCCGGCCGGAGGGACGGCTGGCACGCGGAGAGCCTGGCCGGGATGGACCAGATGGGCGCGCACCTCGCCGAGCCGATGAAGCAATCACCGGTGTACGAGAGCTACCGCAGCGCCGCCCCGCGGCCGCAGGACTGGCCGGTGCTGCTCGGCAAGACGGGCGAGTTGCTGCGCCGGGACTACGACTGGTCGGCGGAGATCGCGAAGATCACCGCGCCCGTCATGCTGGTGTTCGCCGACGCCGACGCCGTCCGCCCGGCGCACATCGCCGAGTTCTACGGCCTGGTCGGCGGCGGGCTCCGCGACGCCAACTGGGACGGCTCGGCCCGCTCGGTCGCGCGGCTGGCGATACTCCCCGGGCACACGCACTACGACCTGTTCGCCGGGCCCGGCCTGCCGGCCGCGGTTACCCCGTTCCTGGACGCGTCCTCGCTCGAGCCACCGCCGGCGTCCGGTCAGTGAGCGGACCCGGACCAGCAAGTCCCGCCGATTACCTGTCGCGCCCGGGACCGAAGGGGCCAGAACCAGCCCACGTGGAAGGATAGGTGCTGAGGCTGGTCAGGAGCCGGCCCATGGTGAGGCTCCCGACGGTGTTCCCAGCCTCGCGACGGCGCTGTCGCCACTCCCACTCACAAGTACGGCGGGCGGGCCGCTCTTGTTCACACGATTGCCGGGCATCTGGCCCGGTTCTGTCACGAGTCGTCGGGCGACACGACCGCGCACAGCCGGGCCAGCGCGGTGGTGTAGGCGCGCTCGGGCGGGCGGGCGTAACCGATGACCAGGCCGGCCCGGTTGCCCGTCCCGTCCGCGGCGTAGCCTTCCAGGCCGGTCAGGGCCAGGCCGTGTTCGGCGCCCCGGGCGATGACCAGCCGCTCGGTGTCCTTCTCCGGCAGTTCGAGAACGGCGTGCAGGCCGGCGGCAATCCCCGTGACGTGCCTTCCCTGGCGGCCCAGGGCGGTGACCAGGCGGTCACGGCGGCGTCGGTAAGCGAGCCTGGTCCGGCGGACCTGCCGGTCGTAGCCGCCTGAGGCGATGAACTCCGCCAGCGTGAGCTGGTCGATCGCCGACGGTCCCGCGGCGACGTGGGCGGTCACCGCGTCGAGCAGGCGCGGCGGTACGACGAGCCAGCCGAGGCGCAGGCTCGGGGCCAGGCTCTTGCTCGCGGTGCCCGCGTAGACGACGTGATCGGGCGCCAGCGCCTGCAGGGCGCCCACCGGCTGCCGGTCATAGCGGAACTCCCCGTCGTAGTCGTCCTCGATCACCACCCCGGCCCACTGCGCCGCCTGGATGCGGCGCCGCGGGTGCAGGGTCACGCCCAGCGGGAACTGATGGGCCGGGGTCAGGAGCACGGCGTCGGTGCCGGGGTCCCCGACCGCCTCGCCGATGACGGCACCGCCTCCGTCGACCGGCAGCGGACGCAGGCGCAGCCCCCGCGCCGCGGCGATATCACGATGCGCCTGATGCCCGTAGGCCTCAACGGCCAGCGTGCTCGCACCCAGGGAGCGGAGCGTGCGGCAGGTGAGCGCCAGGCCGTGCGCGAAACCCGAGCAGATCACGACATGCCCGGGATCGGCGACGACCCCTCGCGCTCGCGCCAGGTAGCCCGCCAGGACCTCCCGTAGCCGCGGCAGCCCCCGCGGGTCCGGGTAATCGAGCAGCCGGTCCGGGGCGTCGGCCAGGACCCGGCGCGCGGTGGCCAGCCACGCCCGGCGGGGGAACGCCGACAGGTCGGGCACCCCGGCCCGCAGGTCGTAGCGGGGCGCGGCGGTTTCCGGGCGGGCCGGTGCGGCCGCGCCGGGCTCGGTGGCATGGCGTTCGGCGACGGAGGTCCCCGAGCCGGTCCTGGCGGCCAGCCACCCCTCCGCGACCAGCTGGCTGTAGACCTCGGCGACCGTGTTGCGGGCTACGCCGAGGTCGGCGGCCAGCGCCCGCGACGACGGCAGCCGGGTACCCGGGGCGAGGCGGCCGGCCCGGACGGCCTCGCGCAGCGCGGTCTCCACGGCGAGGCGGACCCGGTGCCCGGACAGGTCCAGGTGCAGGTGCAGGTCACGGCCGCCCGCCGCGGCCGGGCCTGCCTCCATGGGCGCCCGGGACGCACCGCCCTCGCCGGCGGTATTGGCCCATGTTTCTGCCATAGAAGACCGTAGCAGCGCATCTACGGGCTGAGCGCCTGGGCGGGGACGCCGTACTTCACCGCGCGCGGGCGCGCCGCGCTGGCGTCCACCGAGGCGTGACCCTGCTCGCCGACACGCACGTCCCCTGTGAGGCAGCACCCGGGCCTGGGTGCCGGGCTCGTACCAGCCCTGACGGGAGGCTAAGACCAGCCCTGATGGGCGCTGGCCGCGGGTCAGCTCGGGAGCGGGGCAGGGCGCGGGCGCCAGCGGGGCTGCGGCTGGCCGGGCACCTCGACCCGGCCGCCGGCCCACAGCAGCGACGTCCACGGGTCACCTTCGATCAGGCTCACCGGCGCCTGGGGGTAGAGGCGGGCGAACACGCGCCGGCACACATCGCGCGGCGGATCCAGGCTCAGGCCGAAACCCCGCGCGATGTCGTTACCGTGCAGGAGCGCCTCGTTGCACCCCAGCGCGGCGAAGCCCTCGGGATCGGCCGTCCCGGCCGGATGGAAGGCACGGACGTGCGCCGGCGACGCGCGCACCATCACGGCGAGGACGCGCCCGCCGGTGACCGCGAACTCAAGCACCTCGGCCGGGGACGCGTCCTTCTCCGCCGTCGCCACGGCCCGCACGTACCTGGTCGTGGGCTGGACGGCGAGCTGCCACGCGTACGACAGCAGGCAGTCGCCGATGTGTTCGGCGGTGTGCCAGCAGTCCCACTCCAGGGTGCCTGCCCGCACCGACCAGTCCCGGTCGGTGACCGGCAACAGACCGCTCATCACGCACGAAATCGCATCGTCAAGATCGCTGGCGGTTACGGTCATGATGCTCAGAGCTTACGGTCACGGGACGGCCGACACGAGCGGTTCGACAGTTGTGACGCATATCGATGTGTTCCGGTCAGGCTATTCCGGAACGCCCCATACCGGGACTTGCCGCCCCGGCGTCAGCGGCCGTACTCGTCGCGCGGGCGGACCGCCGGGCTGCTCCCCGCCGTGGACTGGATCTCGGACCAGGTGTCGTCCTGGTCGGTCCGGGCGAGACGATGATGACCATCGAGCATGGACAGCGACCGCCCGAGCAGGCGGACGCCGCGGCTGGACCGTGATCGCGGTCCAGATCGGCGAGGCCCTCGCCGCGCGGTAACGTGAAGCGGAACGGCTGGAACGGTCAGGCACCTGACACCGTAATCCGGTGGAGATCCTGCGGCTGACCGACACGGCGTCATGGTTCCGGCCGGTCCCGCGGCTGTCTTCGGTTACCTTTTACCGCAATGACCAGCGCGGCTGTATAGCCAACCCGGGAGCGACCTGGTCGCCCTTCGCGCGGGAGGTGGGCGGTGAGCGATGACGAGATCCCGTCGCGCGACGCCCGTGACCTCGCCGATTGCTTCGCCGCCCAGGGCCGTGACCTGTTCGGGTACGCCTGCGTCCTAGCCCAGGGGAATCAGGAGCAGGCCGGGGATCTCGTCCAGGCGGCCTTCGAAGCTGCGTTCCGGGCCTCGCAGGCCGGGCACACCATGGACGCCGAGCAGCGCCGTGACTGGCTTCGCAGCACGCTGGTCACCCTGACGGTGAGCGGACGCCGCCCCGAGACGTCGCCGTCCGACCGGTGGCCGCGGATCGATGACTGGTACCGCAGGAGTAGGCCCGTCCCCGTTGAGCAGGCGTTTCCAGGGGCTGCGCTGGAGCGAGCCTGGCAGATCATCCAGGACATGCCGCAACGGCACCACGCGGTTGGCCTGCTGCACTGGCACCTGGACATGAAGGTGGCCGAGATCGCCGCGGCCCTGGACCTGGCCGACGTGACGGTGAGCACGGACCTGGACCGGGCCCGCCACAGGCTGATCACGCAGATCGTGCAGGACCATCCGGGTACCGGTGACGACCCGGAAGAGGACGTGCTGCTCGCCCGGCTGTACCAGCAGGTCACCGCGGCGCAGGAGGCCCGGTTCGGTCTCGAGTATGACCTCGCGCGCGGCCTGGACAGGTACCGGACCTGGCTACGCGCGGACATCGCGGTGAACGAGCTGTTCGCCGTGCACTACCGGTCCCTGGTGCGGCTGGCGGCCATGCTCGTGCGGGACACGCCCACCGCCGAGGAGGTGGTGCAGGAGGCGTTCGTCGACATGCACCGGGGATGGCACAGGCTGGCGGACACCGAGAAGGCGCTCGCCTACCTGCGGCAGGCGGTGGTGAACAAGTCGCGTTCGGTCCTGCGCCACCGGATCGTGGTCGACAAGAACCTCCAGAACGGGCCGCCGGACATGCCCAGCGCCGAGCATGGGGCCATGATCCTGCTCGAGCGGGACGCCGTGGTCGCCGCGCTCCGCAAGCTGCCGGAACGGCAGCGCGAGGCGATCGTCCTGCGGTATTACGCGGACCTGTCCGAGGCCGACATAGCGGCCGCGATGAAGATCAGCCGCGGGGCGGTGAAGAGTCATACCGCGCGCGGCATGGCGGCCCTCCGCGCGGCCCTGGAATCGGATTGAAGCCGGCCTGCGGCGGGGCTGGCAGGTTGAGCGACGGCTCTGCCGCGAGTCGCTGACGCGGCGGCGCCTTCGCGGCGAAGAGGGTGCTTGAGGGGGCACCAACGGATCGTTCGGCATAAGGATTTTCTGGGGGATCGGCCGGGAACGTTAGGCCGGGCCAATGAATTTAGTATGGGCACTATGACCGCTTCGGATGAGACGCTCCGTACCGCGATCATCACGGTGGATGATGACCCGGGCGTATCCCGCGCGGTGGCGCGCGACCTGCGGCGCCGGTACGGCGAGCGGTACCGGATCGTGCGGGCCGAGTCGGCGGCGGCGGCGCTGGACGCGTTGCGGCAGATGAAGCTGCGCGGCGACCTGGTCGCGGTGATCCTCGCGGACTACCGGATGCCGGAGCTGAACGGGATCGAGTTCCTCGAGCAGGCGATGGACATCTACCCCGGGGCGCGGCGGGTGCTGCTGACCGCGTACGCCGACACGGGCGCGGCGATCGACGCGATCAACGTCGTCGACCTCGACCACTACCTGCTCAAGCCCTGGGACCCGCCGGAAGAGAAGCTCTACCCGGTGGTGGACGCGCTGCTCGACGCGTGGCTGGCCTCGGACCACCGGCCGGTGCCGGAGACCAAGGTGATCGGTCACCGCTGGTCGGCGCGGTCGTCGGAGGTCCGCGAGTTCCTGGCCCGAAACCAGGTGCCGTACCGGTGGTACAACTCCGATGAGCCGGAAGGGCAGCGACTGCTCGATGCCGCGGGCGCGGACGGGCGCTCGCTGCCCGTGGTGATCACGGCGGACGGCGAGCCGATGGTCGAGCCCACCGACGCGGAACTCGCCTCGCGGGTCGGGCTCGCGACCACGCCCTCGAAGGACTTCTACGACCTGATCGTCATCGGCGGCGGGCCTGCGGGCCTCGGCGCCGCGGTGTACGGCGCGTCTGAGGGGCTCCGCACGGTGCTCGTGGAGCGGCTGGCCACCGGCGGGCAGGCGGGGCAGAGCTCGCGAATCGAGAACTACCTGGGCTTCCCGGACGGCGTGTCCGGGGCACAGCTGACCGACCGGGCCCGGCGGCAGGCGACCAAGTTCGACGCCGAGGTGCTCACTACCCGCAACGTGGTCGGCCTGGAGGTGCGCGGCTCGGCCCGCCGGGTCACGTTCGCCGACGACACCTCCATCGACGCGCACACCGTCATCCTGGCTACCGGCGTGTCCTACCGCATGCTGGACGCGCCCGGACTGAGCGAGCTGACCGGGCGGGGGGTGTACTACGGGTCCGCTTTGACCGAGACGTCGGCATGCCTGGGGCAGGACATCTACATCGTCGGGGGGGCGAACTCGGCCGGGCAAGCGGCGGTGTACCTGTCGCGGCACGCCAAATCGGTGACGATCCTGGTCCGGGGTTCGTCGCTGGAAAAGTCGATGTCCTACTACCTGATCAAGCAGATCGAGGACATCCCGAACATCAAGGTGCGGACCTGCACCGAGGTCATCGAGGCGGGGGGCGACGACCACCTGGAGCGGCTGACGCTGCGCGACACCGCGAACGGGTCCCTGGAGACAGTTGACGCGCAACTGCTGTTCGTGTTCATCGGTGCGGCACCGCTGACCGACTGGCTGGACGGCGTCGTGGTGCGCGATCCCCTGGGTTTCGTGGTCGCGGGGCCTGACCTGTCCGTGGCCGGGGAGCGGCCGGGCGGCTGGGAGCTTGACCGGATGCCCTACCACCTGGAGACGAGCGTGCCTGGCGTGTTCGTGGCCGGGGACGCGCGCGCCGAGTCGGCTAAGCGGGTGGCTTCGGCCGTCGGGGAAGGAGCACTCGCCGTCATGCTGGTGCACAGGTACTTGGAGAAGAGATGAGCGAGTCTATCGGGGCCGTCGGGGCCGTCGGGGCCGTCGGGGCCGTCGGGGGCGCTGGGGGCGCTGGGGCCGTCGGGGGCGCTGGGGGCGTGCCCGTGGAGCTGGAGTGCGGCATCGACGAGCTGCGCACCCTGTTCCTGTTCGAGAAGCTGGACGACGACCAGCTCACCTGGCTGTGCGAGCGCGGGCACGTGGAATTGCTCCCGCCGGGGCCGGTTTACGGCGAGGGCTCCCCCGCAACCTGCCTGTACATCCTGCTCGACGGCGCCGTGGTGACGTCGCGCCGGGTCGGTGCCGACGACGTGGAGATCGGCCGGACGTCGCTGCGCGGCGTGTACGGGGGGGCGTTCACCGCCTACCTCGGCGACCGGGTGACGCAGGTCTACATGAACTCGATGCGCGCGACCGAGCCCTCGCGGTTCTTCGTGCTCGCCGCCGGCGACTTCGCCGAGATGATGAACGACTGGTTCCCGATTGCGGTGCACCTGCTCGAGGGGCTGTTCATCGGTAACAAGAACACCCAGCAGGCGATCGGACAGCGCGAACGGCTGCTGGCGCTCGGGTCGCTGTCGGCCGGGCTGACCCATGAGCTGAACAACCCGGCCGCGGCCGCGGTCCGGGCCACGGCGTCCCTGCGCGAGCGGGTCGCCGGGATGCGGCACAAGCTGGGCATGATCGCGGGCGGGAAGTGGGACCGGACCATGCTCGAGACGCTGATCCGGCTCCAGGAGGAGGCGGCTGATCGAGTGCCGAAGGCGGTCGCGCTGACACCGCTTGAGGCCTCGGACCGGGAGGACGCCATCATCGACTGGCTCGACGACCACGGGGTGGGCGACGGCTGGGAGCTCGCGCCGACCTTCGTTTCGGCCGGGCTGGACGTGGCCTGGCTCGATCAGGTCGAGGGGGCGGTGGACCCGCAGACGCTCGAGTCAGCGCTTCGGTGGCTGTATTACACGGTCGAGACCGAGCTGCTGATGAACGAGATCGAGGACTCCACGACCCGGATCTCCACCCTGGTCGGCGCAGCCAAGCAGTACTCCCAGCTTGACCGGGCTCCGTACCAGGTCGTCGACGTGCACGAGCTGTTGGACAGCACGCTGATGATGCTGGCCGGGAAGATCCCGCCGGGGATCACGGTGGTTAAGTCCTACTACGCCGGGCTCCCCCGCATCCCCGCCTACGCGGGCGAGCTGAACCAGGTCTGGACCAACCTGATCGACAACGCCGTGTCGGCCATGGGCGGGACGGGCGTGCTGACCGTGCGCACGGGGCTGGACCGGGATCGGGTGTTCGTGGAGTTCGGGGACACTGGGCCCGGGGTCCCTCAGGAGCTGCGCGAGCGGATTTTCGAGCCGTTCTTCACCACCAAGCCGGTCGGCGAGGGGACCGGGCTCGGGCTGGACATCTCGTGGCGCATCGTGGTGAACAAGCACCACGGCTACATCCAGCTGGAATCATCGCCGGGTGACACGCGTTTCCGCGTGCTGCTACCGATCAACCCGCCTGAGGAGAACTGAATGAGCGAGATTGCGGGCATCGACCCTTCGGTGCCGCCGAGCGGGACCGGGTGCGTCGAGTGCGAGGCCGCCCAGGGCTGGTGGGTCCACCTGCGCCGGTGCGCCCAGTGCGGGCACATCGGCTGCTGCGACACCTCCCCGTCTCAGCACGCGACCGCCCACTCCAAGGCCACGGGTCACCCGTTCATCCGCAGCTTCGAGCCTGGTGAGGACTGGTTCTGGAACTACGAGACCAAGGAAGCCTACGACGACGGCCCGGAACTCGCCCCGCCGCAGCACCACCCACTCGACCAGCCAGTGCCCGGACCCGAAGGCCGCGTGCCGCGGGACTGGCGTATGCGGGTTCATTAGGAGCTCTTCGGTTCTCGGGTTCTCGGGCTCTCGGGCTCTCGGGCTCTCGGGCTCTCGGGCTCTCGGGCTTCGGTCCTGGGTTGGGTCCGGTCCGAAATCAGGGTTTAAACCAGGGTGTTCCCCGATGTCCGCGTTGGCCCGAGGTGGGCACGCTTTGGAGCATGACCAGGCCAACCCCGTCTAGTCAGCCCCGGACGCGCGGTCTTGTCCCCCGGTTCCACTACGGTTATTCGGACCAGCACATCCGCGTCTCAGACGCCGACCGGGCCGAGGTGGCCGACCGCCTGGCCGTGCACTTCGGCGAGGGTCGGCTCAACCAGGCCGAGTTTGATGAGCGCGTCGCGCAGGCGATGAACGCCAAGACCCGAGGGGACCTGAGCGGGTTGTTCAACGACCTGCCCGAGCCCGGGCCGTCCGGAGCCGCCGGGCAGCCGACGCGCGGCCAGCACAGCCATGCGCCCGTTCTGCGCCCGGCCGTCCATCCTTTCTTGCTGCTCCTAGTGGTCGTCGTGGTCACCGCGGCCGGTACGGCCGGGGAGGCGGTCTTCGGGCACGTGCCCGGGATCAAGACCTGGCTGACCCTCGGGATCATCGCCGCGATCGTCGTGTACGCCGCCGGTATGCTGAATCGCTCCCGCGTCGCGCGCGACAAGTGACAAAGTGGTTGCGTCTGAAGGCCGCATGCGGCAGCGCTGGGAGCCCTCACCGGTCCCGTCACGCTCATTGGCGTACTCTCCGCTCACGCACTCGATCTAGCGGCCGTTTATTGTGGTTGATTCGGGCTCTGCGGTTGATTGGGTACGGGAGTGCACTGGATCAACCACGAAGCCCGGATCAGCCGCAGAAACCGGAGCCACCCGGCGGCGCCGCGTTCAAGCTGCCACGTCCCGCAAGTTCCAGCAGCCTCCGCAGCCCCCCGCGCACCAGAAGATCATGGAAGACCCGCGCTCCGTGGAAGATTTAGGGGACTATAGGGGGCTGGATCAAATCCCCCAACCGTCCTGCTGGCCCACCGCGCCGACTTGCGATCGAGGCCCTGTTCACGCTCTGACTCCGTGGCAAACGCCGCATCACTGCGGCACACGGGCACGGTGCCGACGACGCTGGCGCCTGCGGGAGTACGACCCGCTGCCACGGCACTAGCTCCTCCGCGCCCGGCCACCACGGTGTGTCGCCGATCCGGTTAGCCTCGAAGATACCGCCGCTCGCCCTGCCCAGCGGCGAGTTGTGTGACAAGCAGGCGCAGTGCCCGCTGCAGTTCGGCTGGCAAGCGCCGTATTGCTTCTATGAGGTCCAAAAGCTCCAGGTCTTCTTCGGCCGAGCCCGAAAACGCCCCCAACCGGATGTCCTCTTGGGTACGAGCCCCGGTTGCGGCGTGTACGCGGCGTGCTTGCGCAACCCGTCGGCGGTGGGCGTCTTTGAAGGCTTCGGCGCGGGCTATTGCCGCAGCGACGTCGGATAGGTCAATTGCCAGACCGTCAGCCAGCTTTTCCAAAACGGACGCCGACGGTGGGCCCGCGCGCCCGGACTCAAGATCGCTTAGGTAGCCCAGGGCGACGTGAAGGTCTCTGGCCGTGGATCGGACGGACCGCGAGCCGCGAGCCGCACGGAGCCGCTCGGAGAGCAGCGCTCGTGCCTTCACAGAAAGCAGTGCTCCGAGGCTGTCCTCGAAGTCGACGGGAGCTGCACGTCGACCCGAAGCCTCACCTAGATCTGCCAGCTCGTTGATCATGCCGATCGCCTCGTCCAGGGCCGCCAGCCGGTATGGTGACTGGCGCTCCAGCCGTGGCCAGCGATCGACGAGGCTTCCGACGGCGGTGCGAATCTGTTCGGCGAGCTCCGCCAGCTCCTCGCGATGCTGGCCTTCCGCTTGCAGAAGGTCCTTGGCCGCCCGGGTGTCGGTGCGCAGGGTGCGCAGGACTGCTTCGACGGCCTCCTCTCCTTCGTTCGCTGGATATATCATCGTTCTCTGGCGAACAGAACTTTTCATAACGAACATCTTGCTTCCCCGGCGCTCGTACGTCAAGATGGGAGACATGAGAGGTCATGCTCGCGGGCGGGTCGTCAGTTCCGCCCGCCACCGCCGCCGGAAGGTAACCCGTGTTTCGCTCACCGCATCGTCGGGGCTAGCCAACTCGCCGCGGATCCCGTTCGTCGGCACGCAAGGTCGGCTGAGGAAGCTAGGTCCGGCCTGGTGGACTCAGCTCGCACGCGGCGTGACCGTCCGCTCCCCGCGTGACTTTCTGAGCCGTCGGGAGACGCTTACGCACCTCTTCCTCATGACCCGTTTCGATGGAACTGATGGCTGACGCCTACCGGATCGCCGAGGAGGCCAAGGGCCGCCGCGTCGAGCTTCAGGGGTATTTCGCCAACGCCGTAACGGTGGAAGCCGCCGAGGCGGAGGCGGAGGACCTCGTCTTCCTGCGCGTGCGAACCGCTACGGGAGGACTCGACGAGGTGCCTGTGCCTGCTGACGTCCTTGAAGCCGCGCTCCACGCTGCGGAAGCGGCCGCGCCTAAGGTCGCGGACCCGGACGACCTCTTCCTGCTCGTGGAGTCAGCGCGCATCCGGCTCGCCTTCGCCTTCGACCCCTATTTCGCGGTGAGCCTGTCAGGGATCGAGGCTCTTCCCCACCAGCTTGAGGCGGTCTACGAGAGCATGCTCCCGCAGACCCGGCTGCGTTTCCTGCTCGCCCACGACCCGGGCGCGGGAAAGACGATCATGGCCGGCCTGCTGATGAAGGAGCTCAAGCTGCGCGGGATCCTGGAGCGAGTGCTGATCGTCTGCCCCGCACCGCTCACGATCCAGTGGCAGGACGAGATGCGGACGCGGTTCGAGGAAACGTTCGAGATCATCGATGCGGGCCTTGCGAGGAACACGCTGGCCGGCAACGTGTGGGACCGGTTCCCGCAGGCCATCACCTCGCTGGACTTCGCGAAGCAGCCCGATGTCCGGGACGCGATCGTGCGGGCACCGTGGGACCTGGTGATCGTCGATGAGGCCCACAAGATGTCGGCGCACACTTACGGCAACGAGGTCAAGAAGACCAAGCGATACGAGCTCGGCGAGATGCTGTCCCGCGAGTCGGACAGGCTCCTGCTTCTCACCGCAACCCCGCACCAAGGCGACGCTGACCAGTTCACGCACTTCCTGCGCCTGCTCGACGAGGACCAGTTCGCCGGCTTGGACCTTGACAGGGAGATGATCGCCCTGACCGACAGCCCCTGGTTCTCGCGCCGGATCAAGGAAGAACTGCGAGACTTCGACGGCAACCCGCTGTTCACCCGCCGCAACGCCGTCACCCAGCCGTTCGAGTTGTCGAAGTCCGAGTTCGACCTGTACGAGGCAGTCACTGACTACATCAACGAATACCTGCCCAGGCAGACCGGGCGCCGCCGGTCGAGCGTCGCCCTCGCCCGGACGGTGCTGCAGCGCCGCCTGGCATCAAGCCTCGGCGCGATCGAGGCGACGCTCACCTCCCGCCGGGCCCGCCTGGCCGACCTGCTCGAACGGTTGGAGCAGATGACGCCCGAGCAGCAAGAACGCAAGCTCCGGGAACTGCGGCTCGTGGAGGTAGACGAGGAACTCGACTACGACGACGAGGACCCAGAGAGCCGCGAGTCGGTCTCCGCCGAGACGGTGGTCGCCGAGCGGATCGACGACCTTCGCCGCGAGGTAGCAGCGCTGGAGGTGCTCGTCGCGCAGGCACGGCGGACGCAGGAAGCCGGACAGGAATCCAAGCTCACCGCGCTGAAGCGGTGCTTGGAGCGGGCAGAGTTCAGCACCCTGCGCGACGGCCGCGGCAAGCTGCTGATCTTCACCGAGTACCGGGCCACCCTCGAATACCTCGTGCACCACCTCGAGGAGTGGGGCTTCCAGACATGCGTCATCCACGGCGGCATGGACGCCCAGCGGCGAAAGGACGCACAGGTGCTCTTCCAGACCGAGAAGAACATCTGCGTGGCAACGGAGGCGGCAGGCGAGGGGATCAACCTGCAGTTCTGTCACCTGATGATCAACTACGACCTGCCGTGGAACCCGAACCGGCTTGAGCAGCGGATGGGCCGGATCCACCGGATCGGGCAGAAATTCGACGTCACAGTCTTCAACTTCGTCGCCGACAACACGGTCGAGGGGCGCATCCTCCTGCGGCTGCTCACCAAGCTGGACGAGATCCGCCGCGCGATGGGCACGGACCGCGTCTTCGACGTCGTCGGCACACTGTTGAAGCTCAACGACGTAAACATCGAGGAGATGCTCCGCGAGGCCGCCTATAACCCGGGCCGCCTGTCAGAGTATGAGGCGCAGATCGAGCGCATCTCCCCCGAGGTGCTGCAGCGATACGAGGAGATGACTGGCATCGCCCTGGCCACCCGCCAGGTGGCGCTCGACCGGGTGCGCCCGAAGGACTGGCGGTCAGAGGAGCGGCGGCTCATGCCCGAGTACGTCGAGCGCTTCTTCCTGCAGGCCGCGGAGCGAGTCCGGCTCCGGGTTGAGTCGCGGGCTGACGGGCTCTGGCGAGTCGAGCATGTGCCGCAGCGGCTCAGGGCGCCGTCGCTGGCGTCGGTGCGGCGTTTCGGCCCCCCGGCGACGACCTACAAGAAGCTCACCTTCCGCAAGGAGCACCTCAGCCAGGACCGGCACCTGGACGCGGAACTGCTGTCACCGGGCCACCCGCTGTTTGCCGCAAGCGAGGACGTTCTGGAGGAGACGCTGGCCCACGTCCGGCACGCCTCGGCGGCGTTCGTCGATCCTTTCGCGGCCATGCCATACCGGCTGTACTTCTTCGAGTTGCGCACGCTCGGCGAGCTTCCGGGCGGCCACGGCGGCACGCCGAAGACGATCACCTCACACGCCGAGCTCGCGGTGGTCCTCGAAGATCACCGCGGGGCCTTTGAGCTATCCGCGCCTGACGTGCTGCACGACCTGACGCCGGCGCCTGCGGGGGACGTCGAAGTGCCCTCTCCGGAGGACGTGCGCCGCGCCGAGCGCTGGCTGCAGGTGAACCGCACGACCGGCCTCGTCGGCAAGCTCCGCGAGAGCCGGGCGCGTGAACTGCAGATCCGGCGCGAGTACCTCGAGCGCTCGTTCCACGAGCTGATCAAGCGGCGCCGCAACGACTGGGCAGCGCTGGCCTCCCGGGTGGCCAGCGGCGAGGAGGAATTCAAGCTCGCGCGGGACTCGGCTCAGCGGGCACTGGAGGAGACCGAGCGCCGACGCGACCAGAAGCTCGCCGAGCTGCGCCACCTTGAGGTCCTCCGGCCCGGGCCAGCCACGTTCATCGGCAGCGCCGTGGTGACGCCCGTCGCCGACCCGGATGTTGCGCGGATCACCCGCAGCGACGTCGAGGTGGAGCGCATCGCCGTGGAGGTCGCCATGGCATATGAGGACCGCCGCGGCTGGCGACCGCTCTACATCGGCGACTTCAAGGACGGAAGCGGCTTCGACATCCGTAGTATCAGCCCGGCCGGGGCCGACGGTCGCAGGGACATCCGCCGCATCGAGGTGAAGGGACGGAGCGGGCGCGACGCCACGGTGGTGCTGTCGCCGAACGAGTGGACCCAGGCACGCCGCCACGGCGAGTCGTACTGGCTCTACGTCGTCACCGAATGCGGCTCAAGCACCCCGCGGCTCCTGCGCGTGCAAGACCCGTTCCGGCGTCTCCAGCAGCAGGCCGAACGGCTCACCGTGGTCAAGGGATTCGTACTCCCGGCTGCCGCCGTGGAGCAAGCAGCAGAGGGGGACCAGTGACGGACGAGCGCCGGCTGATCGAGGAGTTCCTCCCGGTCCGGGAGATTGGCCGCGAGGCCAGCCGGGAAAAGAGCGCCGGCCGTGACTACCACCTGTCCACGCTTCACTGGTGGTGGGCACGGCGGCCGCTCGCCGCAGCACGTGCGGCCGTGTTCGCGACCCTGGTGCCGGGCTCGGCGCTGCCGGAAAGCCGCAATGATCTGGAGCGCTTCTTCGGGCAACTCACAGCATGGCGCGGCGACGAGATCGGGTTGAATCCGTCCGCGCTAGAGAAAGCCCGGAAGTTGATCGAAGGCGAATGGCCTACGCCGCCCAAAATCATCGACTCGTTCGCCGGGGGCGGCGCGATCCCGCTCGAAGCCCTGCGCCTTGGTGCTGACGCTGCCGCCGTCGAGCTGAGTCCGGTGGCCTTTCTGGTCTCCTGCGGCACCCTCGTGTGGCCGCAAACATACGGTGCGTCGCTAGCGGCGGACGTCCAGCGCTGGGCCAAGTGGGTCAGGGATCGCGCGCTCGAAGACGTCGCAGACCTCTACCCAGACATCGGAGGGGACGACCCCGCCGATGACGGCGCCCAGCTTGCCCTCGACAGCGGCGAGGCAAGCGGGGCCCTCCGGCCGGTCGCCTACCTGTGGACCCGCACCGTGCCCTGCCCGAACCCCGCGCTCGAACCCCATCGCGTGCCCCTCATCCGGTCCACGCACGTCGTCCGCACCGACAGCAAGCGCATCGCGGTCAAGGTGGTCCCAGATCCCGCTGTCGGCAGTTTCCGGTTCGTGCTCGAACCTGAGTCCGGCCGCGCGCGTGAGCCACAGGTACGCCACGGGCGGTCGAGCGCATCGGCCTGCCAGCTCTGCGGCGCGCCGATCTCAGCCAAGTACCTTAAGGAGAAAGGTGACCATGGCGAGATCGGGCACCAGTTGGTGGCCGTGATCTGCGCCAGGCCGGGCCGACAGGGCAAGCACTACCTCAGCGCCGATGCCACGCCAGCCGCGATCCCGGACGCCAGGCAGCTTGAAGAGCGCCTGGCGGCGCTCGCCGACGAAGGCCTTACCGTCCCCGACGACATGATCCAGCCGATGGGCAACGCGGGTCTCGCATCAGGCGAGACTTACCTGTACGGCATCAGGACTTTTGGTGACGTTTTCACCCGCCGACAGCTAGTGACGTTGCTGACCCTGTGCAAGCACGTCCGCCGGGCCCACGAGCTGATGATCGGCGAGGGCACGCATGCCGACCTAGCCGCTATCGTAGCGGCGTACCTCGGCATGATCGTGAACCGAGTCGTCGACCGGTCCACCGCGCTCTGCAGATGGAACCTTACCCGGGAGACTCTCGAAAGCCCGTTCGTCAGGGACCGCCTTGCGATGCTCTGGGACTTCGCTGAGGTCAATCCGTTCGGCGGCATCTCCGGCGACTTCACTTCGGCCATCGACACGGTGTGCAAGGTAATCCGCCACTGCGCTCGCATCGACCACCCGGCGGACCTGCGACGGGGCACCGCCACCGACCTGCCCTACGACGACGGCACGTTCGACGCCGCGATCATCGACCCGCCGTATTACGACAACATCAGCTATGCGAACTCCTCGGACTTCTACTACGTCTGGCTGAAGCGCAGCATCGGCCACCTCTTCCCTGAGCACTTCGCCGGGCCGGTCGCGCCCAAGCGCCAGGAGATCGTCGCCGCCGCCTACAAGCACAACAAAGACAAGGGAGCCGCCGCCCGCGAGTACGAGCAGCTCATGACCAAGGCGCTGGAGGAGCTGCAGCGCGTGCTGAAGCCCGCCGGATCGCTCGTCGTCGTCTATGCGCACCAGACCACAGCCGGGTGGTCCACGCTGATCGGCAGCCTCCGCACCGCCGGGTTCACGGTCGTCGAAGCCTGGCCGCTCGACACCGAACGCGCCCAGCGCCGCGGCGGCACCGATAACGCCTCTCTCGCCTCCAGCATCTTCCTCGTCGCCCGGCGCCGGGAAAGCGGTGCAACCGGCGACTGGTCGGCCGTACAGGCGGAGTTCGAGCGCGTGATCGCCGAGCGCATCGCCACCCTCGCCGACATGGGCATCACCGGTGCCGACCTGGTGATCGCCAGCATCGGAGCCGGGCTCCGCCCGTATACCGCGTACGGCAGGGTCGAGCTCCCGAACGGCGACCCGCTCGAGCCTGAAGCATTCCTGGACGAGGTACAGACGACCGTCGTGAAGACGATCCTATCGGACCTCATAGGCGTGAGCCGGTCGGGTGTGGAGGCGGTCGACCCGGTCACCCAGCTCTATGTGATCGGCCGGTTTGAGTACGGAGACAGCACGGTCCCGTTTGATGAGATGAACACACTTGTGCACGGCGTCCTAGCCGGGGCGCGCGGTGGAGGGGTGGAGCTTCTCGGGCCGCGGGGCCTGACCACGGGCGCCGCGGCCCTCGTCGAGCAGGAGAAGGACACGATGCGCCTGCGCGACTTCGAGGAACGCGGCCACGTCGAGGAACTGGGCCAGGGATCCACCGGCTCGCCGAATCTCATCGACGTGCTGCACAGGCTACTGTGGCTCGCCGAACACCAGCCTGCCAAGGTCGGCGAGTATCTTCTCCAGGAGCCTCCGGATCTCGGCCGCCTGCATCTCGTCGCGCATGCGCTGTCGGGCAGCGGCCTGTCGGGTAAGGGGATCGGGACGTCCGAGCGCGAGCAGCACGCGATCCAGCGTCTGCTCGCATCGTGGAAGCACCTCGTCGAGGACAGCCTCTTCCAGAGCCGGTCATGAGCGTCGCGGCCTACCGGTTGAAGCCGTGGACGCAGGTCGTCCGCCCGCACGACGACATCGTGTCGGGCAACCTGGAGATGAGCACCTACGCGGCCGACCTGGGCGCGGTCGACCGGAACGACCCGAACACCCCGCGAGTGTACCGCGACGCCGGCGAGTTCTTCCGTACCACCTTTCTCACCCGCAACCTGCGTGAGCTTCTGCATGACGTGCTGGATGTGGTAGCGGGCGGCAGTGGTGACCGAGTTATCCAGCTCCGGACGCCATTCGGCGGCGGGAAAACCCACGCGCTGCTTGCCCTGTACCACTTGATCAAGTCGCGGGACCAGATCGACACGCCCGGCCTGGCGGACCTCCCCGACCCGGGGCCGGGCCGGGTCGCAGTGCTATCCGGGATGGATCTTGACCCGCTCACGCCGCGTGATGTCGACGGACTGAAGATCCATACACTATGGGGGGAGCTCGCCTTCCGGCTGGGCGGGCAGGCCGCCTACGAGAAGGTCAGGCAGCACGACGAACAGTGGAAGCCGCCCGGCGGGAACGTACTCCGCCCCCTGCTCAGCACCGGCCCGGTAGTGATCCTGCTGGACGAGGTGCTCGTTTATGTACAGCGCGCCGGCGGCAAGACGGGCCAGGATCAGCAGCGTAGGCAGGTCATGACCTTCCTGCAGGGACTCACCGAGGTCGTACGTAGCCTCCCGAACGCGGCGATGGTGTACTCCCTGCAGGCAAGCGTGCACGAAGCGGCCGGCGACGAGGCGCTTCTCCAGGTGCTGGACCACCTGGTCACCCGGGTCGATGCCAAGCGGGAGCCGGTGTCGGACGACGAGGTTATGCGCGTAGTTCAGCGCCGCCTGTTCCCGGCCTTTGGCACGGATCCCGATCAGTTGGACGTCGCGCGCCAGGTCGCCAGGGAGTACGCCATCGCCTTCAAGAAGATGCGCGAGACGTTCGCCGAAACTGTTGCCGACCGGCGCGCCGCAGGCCAGGAGGCGGAGCGCTTCGAGGCCAGGGCGATTGACTCCTACCCCTTCCACCCGGCGCTGCTCGACCTGATGTATCACCGCTGGGGAAGCCTACCGTCCTACCAGCGCACGCGCGGGGCCTTGCAGTTCCTGGCGCGCGTGGTCCACGGGATCCTCGAACATGAGCGCACCCCCCAGGCTCTGATCGGCCCCGGTGATGTGCCGCTGGAGGACGAGCATGTCCGTGGGGCCTTCTTCTCCCAGGTCGGCGAACGCGAACGCTACTCCTCCGTTCTCGCCGCCGACCTCACCGGCGGCAGTGCGCGGAGCGCGGACGTGGATCGGCGCATCGCCGCCGACTCCCCCGCCTATGAGACGCTCCGGGTCGGGACCCGGTGCGCGACCGCGATCATGCTGTACTCGTTCGGCGCGCGGGAAGGCGAGGACCGGGGCATTCTGGAAAGCGAGCTCATCCAAGCGCTGGTGTCCCCCGAACTCGACCGCAACGTGATCACAACCTGCCTTCACGATCTCCGCGACGAGCTGTTGTACCTCCACCACTCGGGCCGCCGCTACCGCTTCGAACCCAAAGCCAACCTGAACCTGCTCATCAACGAGGAACGAAGCAAGTGGGAACCCCAAGAGGTCCTTGAGCGGATCCGGCAGGAACTCGCCAGGATTCTCGGCTCCGCTAGGGACCGCGCAGTGCTCTGGCCCCCCGATTCTGGGGCCATCCCTGATGATCCCGTGTTCCGGATCGTCTACCTGAGCTGGCAGTGGGCAGAACTGAGCGAAGCCGAGCTTGACGCGAACGTGGCCCGGCTGGTCGAGGAACGCGGACCGGCGCGGCGGAGCTACCGCAACGGGCTCACCTTCACCGTCGGCAGCCGCGCGGGATTCGACCGGGCACGGGAGGCGGGCCGCCAGCTGCTGGCGCTCGACTCACTACTGGGCCAGGTCCGGTCAAAGCGGCTAAGCCTCGACCAAGAGCAGGTCGAGGACCTTACGGAAAGGAAGAGAGCCGCTACAGCTGACGTGGCTGGCGCGCTTGACCGGTTGTATGAGAAGGTCTTCGTCCCGATCCCAAGCCGCGAAGGCGGCAAACCATTCGCGTTCGATGTCGTCGACCTGCGCGCGCAGCTCGCCGGCGGCCGTGACCTTCACACGCGCTTGCTCGATGCGCTGAGGAAGCATGTTTTCGACACGATCACCCCGGCCCGGCTTCTCGCCCTGACCCGGCTCGGGGAAGCACGCGACTTCGTCGCTGGCGAAGAGCTCGTGGCCTGGTTTTTCTCCTACTTCGACTTCCCGAAGCTGACTGATGAGGGACCGCTCCGCGACGCAATCGCCCGCGGGACGATCGAGCACTTCGCATACGTATCAGGCGCCCGTGTCGAAGACTCGCGCCTCGTGGTGTCACGGCCCGAACTCATTCGCTTCGGTGCGACCGTGCCAACTGACGAAATCGACCTTGGGCCCGGATGCTTCCTGATCTCGGCGAAGCTGGCAGAAGGGCTCCGTGGCCCAGCACCGGGCACTGACTCCGTGCCCTCGGCCGGGACATCGGCTGAGGCATCACCAGCAGCCGGGCCGTCCGCCGCCGAGACTGCAGCAGCAACCGAAGGCATGGAGGGAAAGACACACTACCTGGTGCGGTTCCGAGCCAACGCAGCCCAGCTATTCCGGGCTTTGCCAGCTCTTCAGAACCTCGCCGATCGTGCCGCTAGCTTTAGTGTCCTTGTCGAGGTTGACGCCGAAGGGAAGGAACCGTTCGACCGCGGGTGGCTACGCAACGCCGTGAGCGAGCATCTCGACGAGGCTGGTATTGATGCCGAGACACGCCTCTACTGACCATCGGCGGAAAGCGACGCCCAGTAAGGTGCGGGCAGTATCGCAGGACTAGGAGTCGTGCGTATACCTTGCTTGTCTCACGTGGCCAGGGTGTTGATGTCTTAGTCGCTCATGGCGGCGGTGACGACGGGAACCGCCATTGGCGCGAAGCTGTTGCTGAAGATTACAGTCTTGGTCGTGTTCAAGAGGATGACGCCGCGTGTTCGTAGCAATGGATATATGACACCCAGAGGGTTATGCAAAACTCTCCTTGAAGAAGTAAAGCCCTATTGCAGAGCGGAACGATGAGATAAATGTCTTCAGCGGCCGGCGGTAGTCGGTGAAGAGAATCCGCCATGTCTTCAAGGTGG
>Ga0335074_10000491_pt1 | contig 57064 bp, 45 predicted proteins | sample Lox_Sample_23_FD_206715 | JGI IMG/M metagenome (GOLD analysis project Ga0335074, IMG submission 206715) | Soil microbial communities from Loxahatchee National Wildlife Refuge, Florida, United States - Lox_Sample_2.3 | ecosystem: Environmental > Terrestrial > Soil > Wetlands | place: USA...
CCGAGCCGCAGACGCGCAGGCGATTCGCCAGTTGGAGGCCGACTGGTTGCAGGCAGAATCGACCAAGGACGCCGACAAGATCACCGCATTCTACGCGGACGATGCATCGCTTTTCCTTCCGGACTTGCCGGTGATTACCGGCAAGGCCAACATCCTGGCTGCGTACAAGGGCTTCGTGGCCGACAAGAATTTCTCGCTCACCTGGCCGCCGTCGTACGCCGTTGTAGTTGCGAAGTCGGGTGACATCGCCTATACCGAGGGCAGCTACACCTTTACGTACACCGATTCGAAGACCAAGAAGGCTGTGTCGGAGAAGGGGAAATACCTCGAGGTCTACACGAAACAGCCCGACGGGAGTTGGAAAGACGAAGCCGACACCGGCATTCCGGACGGCCCGCCAACGCCAATGAAACCAGGCAAATAGCAGCGAACCAAAGACTACCGGCAATGCGCTTCCCTGGCTGGTTGCCCGCGAACCAGGCCAGAGCCGTAGTGTGGCAGACTGCACGCGAGGGGCCGCTCTGGTGTCGATATCTTCCACCGTGCCATCCACACCGTGTTGCACCCTGTGAATACTGTTTTATATAGTGGTACTTTTCGCCTTCCTTGTGCCTTCCATCACTGCCCCTAGACTGGCCAGCGCTGAGACTCAGCGTAGCGGCTGAATCTCCCTGGGCCGCGCTGCGGAGCGAAGCGAATGATTGAACAAAAGGCTGTGATTCCCACCGAGATTTCCACCGTGATCGTTGATGGAAACGAGGCAGCAGCATCAGTTGCCTATCGCCTTTCTGAAGTGGTCGCTATCTACCCGATCACCCCCTCGTCGCCGATGGCCGAGTGGGCCGACCAATGGCGCTCGGAAGGGAAGAAGAATGTCTGGGGCGGGCTGCCCATCGTGGAAGAAATGCAGAGTGAAGGCGGAGCGGCGGGCGCGCTGCACGGCGCGTTGCAGGCGGGGGCATTTGGGACGACTTTTACTGCTTCGCAGGGTTTGTTGCTGATGATCCCCAACATGTTCAAGATTGCCGGGGAGTTGACTCCGGCGACCATGCACGTATCGGCGCGCACCCTGGCGACACATGCGCTCTCGATTTTCGGAGACCACAGCGATGTGATGGCATGCCGTTCTACGGGTTGGGCGATGCTGGCCTCGAACAGCGTGCAGGAAGTGGCAGACCTTGCACTGGTGGCGCAGATTGCCACTCTCGAGTCGCGCATACCGTTCATTCACTTCTTCGATGGCTTCAGGACCTCGCACGAAGTGGGCAAGATTCACCCGATCAGCGACGATACGATTCGCGCCATGGTCGATGACAAGTATTTGATCGCTTTCCGCAGAAATGCGCTTACGCCTGACCGGCCGTTTATCCGCGGCACGGCGCAGAATCCTGACGTATTCTTCCAGGCTCGCGAGGCCTGCACGCCGTTCCACGCGGCGGTGCCGTCGATCGTGCAGTCCGTCATGGACCGGCTGGCGGTGCTGACTGGCCGCAGTTATCACCTTTTCGACTACTATGGCGCGCCGGATGCCGAGCGCGTTCTTATGATCATGGGGTCGGGCGCGGAGGCGGCCGAAGAAGCGATGGACGCATTGATGCGCCAGGGGGAGAAAGTCGGTCTGCTGAAGGTGCGTCTGTACCGGCCATTCGACACCAAGGCCTTTCTGGCGGCGATGCCGGCCACGGTGAAGCGAATTGCCGTGCTGGATCGCTGCAAGGAGCCGGGCGCGGCGGGTGAGCCGTTGTATCAGGATGTATTGACGGTGCTGGCAGAGAATGCCGCGAATCTGCCGTTTGCCATGCCAGTTGTAGTCGGCGGCCGTTACGGTTTGTCGTCGAAGGAGTTTACGCCTGCGATGGTCAAGGGCATCTTGGACGAGTTGCGGAAGACAGCGCCGAAGAACCACTTTACCATCGGCATCAATGACGACGTCAGTCATTCGAGCCTGGAATATGATCCTGAGTTCTCCACTGAGGATCCGAAAACGGTTCGCGCGCTCTTCCATGGCCTCGGCTCCGACGGAACCGTGGGCGCGAACAAGAACTCCATCAAGATCATCGGCGACCAAACCGATAATTACGCGCAGGGCTATTTTGTGTACGACTCGAAGAAGTCGGGTTCGATGACAACTTCGCACCTGCGGTTCGGACCGAATCCCATCCGTTCGACTTACCTGATCAGCAAGGCAAGCTTCGTGGCGTGCCACAACTTCAGCTTCCTGGAAAAGATGAATGTGCTGGAAGCGGCGGTGCCGGGCGCGGTGTTCCTGCTCAACTCGCCGTACCCGACAGCCGAAGTCTGGGACAAGCTGCCGCGCAGCATGCAGGAAGAGATGCTGCGCAAGAAGATCGAGTTCTATGTGATCGACGGCTACAAAGTGGCACGCGAAGCGGACATGGGATCGCGCATCAACACCATCATGCAGACCTGCTTCTTTGCCATCAGCGGCGTGTTGCCGCGTGAAGAGGCGATCAAGCAGATCAAGAAGTCAATCCAGAAGACCTACGGCAAACGCGGAGAGGCGGTGGTGCAGAAGAATTTCGCGGCTGTCGATCACGCGTTGGCGCATCTTGAAAAGGTTGAATTGCCGGCGGCAGTGACTTCAAGCTTCGACTTGACTGGAGCTTTCTCTACAAAGGCGCCGAAGTTCGTGCACGATGTGCTGGGGCAGATGGCCGAAGGCAAGGGCGACTTGATTCCGGTGAGCGCGATTCCCGCGGGCGGCGCTTTCCCCAGCGGCACCTCGCAGTGGGAGAAGCGCAACATTGCACAGTTCATCCCGGTCTGGGATAAGGATCTTTGCATTCAGTGCGGCAAGTGCGTCATGGTGTGCCCGCACGCGGTGATTCGCGCCAAGATCTATGACGGCAAACTGGCGGATAAAGCTCCGGCAACTCTGCTGTGGGCCAAGCCAAAGTGGCGCGGCATGGAAGATCAGCGCTACACGCTGCAGGTGGCTCCTGAGGATTGCACGGGCTGCGCGGTCTGTGTGGAGGTGTGCCCGGTGAAGAGCAAAAGCGACGCAAGCCGGAAGGCTATCAACATGGCGCCGCAGGCTCCGCTGCGTGAAACAGAGCGCGAGAACTGGGAGTATTTTCTTGGATTGCCCGAGGTGGATCGCGCCAACCTTTCACACACGCAGGTGAAAGACCTGCAATTGCTGCAGCCGCTCTTTGAATTCTCCGGCGCGTGCTCGGGATGCGGCGAGACGCCCTATATCAAACTGCTGACGCAGTTGTTCGGCGACCGACTTTATATCGCGAATGCAACGGGCTGCTCGTCAATCTACGGTGGCAACCTGCCCACCACGCCCTACACACAGAACGCCCAAGGGCGCGGGCCGACCTGGTCAAACTCGCTGTTTGAAGACAATGCGGAATTCGGCTTCGGCATGAGGACGGCGCTCGACCAGCAGAAGGCGTTTGCCGAAATGCTGGTGACGCGACTTGCCGGCGAGATCGGCGCGGAACTCGCGGCGGACATGGTTGCCGCCCCGCAAAAGACTGAGCCGGAAATCGAGAAGCAGCGTGGGCGAGTACGACTGCTGCGCGAGAAGCTGGCACATAACGAATCGCCTGATGCGCGAAATCTGTTGGCGATTGCCGATACCCTGGTGCGCAAGAGCGTGTGGATCCTGGGCGGCGACGGCTGGGCGTACGACATCGGATTCGGGGGCCTCGACCACGTGCTGGGCTCGGGCAAAAACGTAAACGTGCTTGTCCTCGACACAGGCGTTTATTCAAACACCGGTGGGCAGGCCTCTAAATCCACGCCGCGCGGTGCGGTTGCAAAATTCGCTGCCAGCGGAAAGCCGAATAGCCGCAAGGATCTGGCCATGGAAGCCGTAAGCTACGGATCGGTATACGTGGCCCAGGTAGCCCTGGGCGGAAACGACAGCCACGTTGTGAAGGCCTTCCAGGAGGCCGAAGCACACGATGGGCCGTCGATCATCATCGCGTACTCGAGTTGCATTGCCCACGGGTACGACCTGGTGCACGGACTGGAACAGCAGAAGCTGGCTGTGCAATCAGGCTACTGGCCGCTGATGCGCTACAACCCCGCATTGCGCGAAGAAGGGAAAAATCCCTTCCAGCTGGACTCTAAAGCGCCGTCGATCAGGCTGAAGGAATATGCCTATCGCGAGGCACGCTACACCATGTTGGCGCGCAGTAATCCCAACCTGGCCGCCAAGCTTCTCGAAGAAGCACAGGACGATGTGGAACGCGAGTGGCGAGTTTACTCTGCACGCGCGGCGATGCCGGGCCGGGGCGAGACTCCGCATATCGCGCCTCTGGAAGTGAAAAAAGCAACGCCTGAAGAGAGACTGGCAGCGCCAGCTGCCGGAGGTGGAAAATGACAGATTTATCCATGAAGTATCTCGGCATGCAACTGAGCGGCCCGATTGTCGTCGCCAGCACCCCGCTTTCCGAGTCGATCGACAACGTCCGTCGCATGGAAGATGCGGGGGCATCGGCTGTTGTGCTTACCTCACTTTTTGAAGAACAACTGACGCTGGAGTCGAAGGCATTGGACGAAGACTTGTCGCGCGGAACGGACTCGTTCGCGGAATCGCTCGGTTTTCTGCCCGAGCTCGGCGACTATCGCATGACGCACGACGGTTACCTGGAGTATCTCTGGCGGGCGCGCGAGGCCGTGCACATTCCAATTATGGCGAGCCTGAACGGCGCGACGAGCGGCGGCTGGGCGCGTCTGGCGCAGGAGATGGAACAGGCGGGCGCAAGCGCCATCGAGCTGAATACCTTTGCGCTAGCGACAGACCGAAAGCAAACTTCGGCGGAAATCGAGCTGCAGCTGCTGGAACTGGTGGAGAACGTCTGCAAAGCGGTAAAAATCCCGGTGGCTGTGAAGCTTTCGCCATCATTCACCAGCTTGCCGCACCTCTGCGCGCGACTCGAACATGCGGGCGCGAAGGCGGTGGTACTGTTCAACCGGTTTTACCAGCCCGACTTCGACATCGAGGCACTTGAGGTGCGGCCCACATTGCACTTCTCCACGCCTTCAGAACTGCTGCCGCGCCTGCATTGGGCGGCGATTCTCTATGGCAATTTCAACGGCGATATCGGCATCACAGGCGGTGTGCATTCGGCCGAAGACGTGCTGAAGGCGATCATGGCCGGCGGGAGCGTAGCCATGATGGTATCCGCACTGCACATTCACGGGATCGAGCACATTGCCCGCGTTCTGGCCGATCTGCGCTACTGGCTCGACAAGCGGGAATACGCGTCGCTGAGCGAGACGCGCGGCTGCCTGAGCCGGCGTTCGGTGCCCGACACTTCGCCCTACGATCGAGGCAACTACATCAGGACACTGAGTTCGTACAGCTTGCGGCAAACGGTGGCGGCATTTTAATTTGTCTCGGATTGCGCATGGGATTGTTGGCGATTGCGGGAGAATAAGGCCGCTGTCCCATTCGCTCGGTAATGCGATGGAAATCGGGGCATTGCTCCTATTGAAGAAATTGAAGTATGGCTTTTTCCAACACGCCCCGGGCGCGGGGGAGGGCGGCTTCGACCGTGTCACTGAACCCATCGCCGAGTTCCGTGGATCCTGCGCCGACGGTGAGAAGCATCGCGTGGGTCGACTTCGCCCCATAGAGGGAACGCGTCAATCCCAATAGCTCGGGTGGTTCCATATGGTGCGTTGCGGTCCCATTGGACTGACCGTCGAGTGGAACAGGGTTCAGGCTAACCCTTCCGGGAGCGGACTTGAGAGAAGCGTCGACGAAAAGGACCGAATCGGCAGCGGCGATGTCATTAGCTAAATCCGGCGTCCACTGCTGGCGCGAAACGACGCGGACATCATCATTTTCCCGAAATCGCTCTGCGGCCCATTCGGCAAGCTTCGGCCCCACACCATCGTCGCTTCGCAGCGTGTTGCCGCAGGCAAGGATAAGACAGCGAGTTGAGGTCTCCATCAATCCCAATTCTCCGATCCGGCGTCCTTCTCTGATCACTTGGCAATCATCCTGGGATGTACTTGTATTGCTACGCCACCCTCGCCGAACAAAGGCGCATCGCAGGGGTACCCTGACTAATCGCGTGCGACTCGATCCAACACATCGCCAGCCGCAGAAACGAGCGAAATCTGCAGCGGCATTTGGCCGGCTGCGTGCGTTGAGCAACTCAGGCAGGGGTCGAAGGTGCGCACCACTGCCTCAACGCGGTTGAGAATGCCCTCGGTGAATTTGCCGTCCTTGATGTAGTGTTGCGCGGCCTGCAGCACACCTTTGTTCATCGCGTTGTTGTTCTGGCCGGTAGCGATGACGAGATTGGCCCAGGTCATCTTGCCGTTTTCGTCGACCTTATAGTGGTGGTGCAGTATGCCGCGCGGCGCTTCGGCCTGGCCTGCGCCCTCGAGCCGGTTGACGCCGGCAGTGGCGCGAACGTGTTTCTCGAGGATGCGCGGGTCGGCGAGAATCTCCTCGATTTTCTCAACACCATGCAGCATCTCGACGAGCCGCGCATGGTGATAGTAGAAGGAGCTCTCGATCGGTCCGGCGGCGAGCTGCCTGAATTCGATGAATTCTTTCTCTGCCCGGGGCGTGCCCATTCGCTTGACGATGTTGAGGCGCGCGAGCGGACCGACCCGATAGCTGCCTTCGGGATAGCCCAGCGGCTTGTAATAAGCGAACTTGGTGTAGCTGTAGGGCTCGACGGCTTCACCGATGATTTCGGTGTACCGGGCAGCCGTGATGCCTTCTTCGATGATGGCGCCGGTGACATCGATGAGGCGCGCCGCGCCATCGGTAAACTCGATGGACTCATCTTCATGGATGAGGCTCATGTAATTCGAGGGGAAGTTCGCGAATACATCGATTTCGGCTTTGAATTGGCTCGCGATCGCCTTGTAGGCGCCGAGAGCCAGCGCGATATTCGCATAGGCCTCGGGAATCATGGCCAGGATCCTGTCGCGCTTGGCGGGCTCGAGAGGCTCTGTCACACCACCCGGAACGACCCAGCCGGGATGAACGCGCTTGCCGCCGAGAATCTCGATAATGCTCTGCCCAAAGCGGCGGAGCCCTACCCCGGCGCGGCCCAGTTCCGGTTTGGCGGCCGCCACGCCGAGAATGTTGCGTACCTTGGGATCGGCTTCCATGCCGAGGAGCAAATCGGGCGACGAAAGATAAAAGAAGCTGAGCGCGTGCGATTGCACCATCTGCGCCAGATTCAATATGCGACGCAGTTGTGCGGCGGTATGCGGAATCCGTACCGACATAATGGCCTCGCACGCCTTTGCCGAGGCAATCAGATGGGACACCGGGCAGATGCCGCAGATACGCGCCATCAGGCTAGGCATCTCGTAAAACGGGCGGCCCTCACTGAAGCGCTCAAATCCGCGAACCTGCGTGACGTGGAAGTGTGCGTCTTTAATTTCGCCCCGGCCATCGAGCTGAATTGTGATTTTGCCGTGGCCTTCGAGGCGAGTTACCGGGTCGATGGTGATGGTCTGGCTCATGAGGCTCGCTCCAAGTCGTTAGGCGCCAAATCGGGTGAGCGCGGGAATATCCAGCGGCCCGCCGTTCATCAGCGCGGTGAGCGCAGTGTGGAAAGTGTCGGCCGAAGGCGGACAGCCGGGTAGAAAGACGTCCACCTTGACAAACTCGTGGATGGGACGCACCGTGCGCAGCAGCTTCGGCACGACCACGCAGGGAATCTGCGCCTGCGCGCTGGCGTTCTCAATGTAAGCGCGATCGAGGATCGCCTCGGGACCGATTGGGTTGCGCATCGAAGGAACGTTGCCGGTGATTGCGCAGTCGCCCATGGCGACGAGCATCCTTGTGTGTTCGCGGATCTTCCTGATTTTTTTCTCGTCGTCGACTGAAGCAACAGCGCCCTCGACGAGGGCAATGTCGACTTCGTCCGGAAACTCCTTCACATCGACGATGGGGCTATAAACAACATCGACAAACTCGGCGAGTTCGAGAAGCCGCTCGTCCATATCGAGGAACGACATGTGGCAACCGGAACAACCGTCGAGCCACACTGTGGCAAGTTTCAGTTTGCTCATTTGGCCTCCCTCATCATGTTCAGATAGGGCAGGAAATCGGGATACTTCGGATGGTCGGAGCCGATCTTGCTCTTGTCGAAGAGGGCCCCCGTGGGACAAACCTGCACGCATTTGCCGCACCTGGTGCAGGTGGATTTGCCCCACTCCTCGTGCAAGTCGGTGATCACGACTGAATTGATGCCGCGGCCCATCACGTCCCACACATGAGCGCCTTCAATCTCAGCGCAGACGCGTACGCAGCGGGTGCAGAGGATGCAGCGGTTGTGGTCGACAGTGAAGCGTTCATGCGAGGCGTCGACGTTCAGTTCGGGATTGCGGTAGGGCAAGCGAATGTGTGTGAGGCCCTGTTCCTGGGCGAGCGTTTGCAGTTCGCAGTGGCCGTTGGAGACGCAAACCGAACAGATGTGGTTACGCTCGGCAAAGAGCAGTCCAAGAATCGTGCGGCGGTGCTTCTGAAGCCGCTCCGTGTTGGTGCTAACCTCCATCCCTTCGTAGATGGTGGTGACGCATGCGGGCAGCAGCTTATTGTTGCCCTTGATTTCGACCAGGCACAGACGGCAAGCGCCCACATCGCTCAGGCCTTCAAGATGGCAAAGGGTGGGGATATTGATGTCGTTTTCGCGAGCCACTTCAAGAATGGTCTGGCCGCGGAGGCCGCTGACTTCCTGTTCGTCGATGACGAGAGTTTTGACGTCGGTTTCCACCACGCTCATGCCAACACCTCCACGTCCGCCTGCATTGTGCAGACGCCCGCCGAGCAGCGCTTATTCAGAATGTGCTCGGTGTACTCGTGACGGAAATACTTGAGCGTGCTGAGCACGGGGTTGGGCGCGGTTTGTCCGAGCCCGCACAGGCTCGCCTCCTTTACGGTGGAACAGAGCTCTTCGAGCAGCTCGAGGTCCTCCATGGTGCCCACCCCGGTGCAGATGCGCGTCAGCAGCGTGTACATTTGGGCCGTGCCGGCGCGGCATGGGATGCACTTGCCGCACGACTCGGTCATGCAGAACTCGATAAAGAAGCGCGCGACGTTGACCATGCAGGAAGTGTCGTCCATGACGATCATGCCGCCCGAGCCCATGATGGAACCCATCTTGAGCAACGCGTCGTAGCTAACGCCCACATCAAGCATCTCGGCCGGAATGCAGCCGCCGGAAGGGCCGCCCGTCTGCACGGCTTTGAAGGTGTGACCTTCAGGCACGCCGCCGCCAATGACCTCGATGATTTCGCGCAGCTTGATGCCCATGGGCACTTCCACGAGGCCGGTGTTGGCGATCTTGCCGGTAAGCGCAAACACCTTGGTGCCCTTGCTGCGTTCCGAGCCCATATTGAAGAACCACTTGCCGCCGTGGCGCACGATAGGGGCGATATTGGCATAGGTTTCAACGTTGTTGATGAGCGTGGGCTTGCCCCAGAGCCCGCTCGACGCAGGATAGGGCGGCCGCGGCTTTGGTGTTCCGCGCCGGCCTTCAATCGAGGCAATGAGAGCCGTCTCTTCGCCGCAGACAAATGCTCCTGCGCCGAGGCGAATCTCCACGTCGAAATTGAACGGCGTATTGCAGATGTTGTTGCCCAGCAATCCGTGCCTGCGGGCGTCGCGCAGCGCCGTTGTGAGACGCGAGACGGCGACGGGATACTCCGCACGCACATAGATGTAGCCCTTGCTCGCGCCCACGGCGTAAGCGGCGATCGCCATTCCCTCGATTACCCTGTGCGGGTCGCCTTCCATTACGCTGCGATCCATAAACGCGCCCGGGTCGCCTTCGTCGCCATTGCAGACCACGTACTTCACGTCGCCTGCCGCCTTGGCCACCGTGCCCCACTTCAGACCCGTGGGATAGCCGCCGCCGCCTCGGCCGCGCAGGCCGCTTTCGGTGATGCGATGGATCACTCCGTTGGGAGTCATTTCGGTCAGCACTGTCAGCAAGGCCTTATAGCCATCCCGGGCAACGTAATCCTCAATCTTTTCGGGGTCGATGTAGCCTGCGTTCTCGAGCACAACCCGCACTTGTTTATCGAAGTGCTCACTCAAATCACTTTTCAACTCAGGAACCGGTTCGTTACCGAGGCTGTTGATGATGGCTTGCGCGCGGCCGGCGGCAACTTTGCGATAGAGGATTTCGTCTGGATCTATGCGAATCAGCGGGCCATGGGAGCAGGGGCCCATGCAGCCTGTGCGGCGAACACAGATTCTCTTGCCGCATGTACCGGCTGCCTTTTCCAGCGCATCCTTCAGTGCGCCGGCGCCTTGGCTAGCGCAGGCCAGGTCCATGCACACATTGACTTCGTAATCGTAGTTGTCGCGCTCCTGGCGGGCGGCCTTGGCTATCTGTTCGAGCTCTTCCAGCGTCATTCCGTTCTCCACCTTTCCAGTTGCTCGAGCATCTGATCCTGAGTCATTTCACCCACCACTTCGCCATCGCAAAGCGCCACCGGCGCGCGGCTGCAAGCGCCCACACAGCGGGCCACCATCAGGCTGACTTTGCCGTCCGGGGTCGTTTGCCCCTGCTTGATGCAAAGCTTCTTTTCAGCCGTCCCAATCAACTTGTCTGCGCCCTTAATGTAGCAGGCGGTTCCGGCACAAACCGTGACGGTATGCTCGCCGGGCGGCTTCAGAGTGAAATAGTGGTAGAAGGTCACCACGCCATACGCCTGGCTCAACGGCACGCGCAGCGAGGTGGCAACGAAGCGGATGGCGTCATCGTCGAGATAGCCAAATGAGGACTGGACGGTGTGCAGAGTCTCGATCAGCGCATGGCGGTTGTAGCCGTTCTTGCGCATGGTGCCGTTCACGATCTTCCATCGTTTATCTTCGCTGGGCAGGGGTGGGGGTGTGAATGCTGGCACGATCTCTCCCTTGATTGGGGCATCGAGCGCGCACCTTGCGGCGACGAAACACCGTTGACGTGCAAGCGCTGATCGATCCCTACCATTGTTGTACGTGGCGAAGGAATAAGCAAACCGTGACAGCAATCACGCAGGCGTGTGTGTATCTTATTGGACGAGTTTAATTTCCGTGGTTGTGAAGTTGTGCGATCCACATCACAACGAGCCCCCAGCGCGCGCGAGACATCGCTATTTCGTTCCCTTAATCTGCAAGTGATAGTTGCTGTACTCGACGGTGACGACGGTGCGGCCAAAAAGCGGGCTGCTTGACTCCGCGCGTGCGTGCATGGCCATGGCGAAGCCATCGATGTTGGCATAGTGGCGGGTCATGTGTGCGGGGCCGGAAAAGATGCTGGCGGCTTTGGTCGCCACACCGTCGATCTCGACCAATGAGCCGTCGCGCGCATCCACCCACATGCTTCCATCGATCATGTTGGGCGCCTTGTGCCTGGCCTTGATATCGAGCACATAGCACGTTCGCCCGTTCAGTTGGACAGGGCCGCCCGGGCGCTGCTTCATCTCGTAGTTTGCCGAGGTGAACCAGGAGTTCTCCACGTTACCGGGCAAATTGACTTCTTCTTCGTTGTCGATCAGAGGTTTCAGGCCGAATCGCTGAATGACCGACGAGCCGCTCTGCGAAAGGATCGTATAGGTTTTCCCGATGCCCTTTTTGTAGGAATCGCGGACAGTCATCTCGGCGGCAGGATGCGTTTCGTCGCTGCCGCGGAACACTGAATAGTGTTCCGTATCGGTAAATGCCAGAACCCGATCGACGCGCGTCGCCACGGCGTCATCGACGCTGCGGATCACGGCTGCGGCATCCGGCGCCTGAGCGGGAGCGATCGCCAGCCAGACAGCGACAGAAAACCTGGCGATCTCTCTTGCCGCTCTCCGGTTTCTTCGGACGATCACGCCGGCTTGCTCTCCTCTCTCAGTCTATGCTGGGCCGGCAGTCCCGTGTTTACGGTCCGTTGCGGCGATCCAATGGTTGGATGCGATAAACCCGGGCGCCGACGGACACCGTGCGCTATTCTTGTCTCGGTGACGGGATCGAGCGTGACGGAAGAATCTCATTCAAAACCAGCGGCCTCCGAAATGCCGCTCCGGCGCGAAGTTCTTGCCGTTCGCGGCGTGGTGCAGGGCGTGGGATTCCGTCCGTTCGTCTACCGGCTGGCGACTGAGCAGGGTCTCGCGGGATTTATCGGTAACGACACCGGCGGCGTAACTATCGAAATTGAAGGAGCGCCGGAAAGCGTGGAAACATTTCTGCGGCGTCTGCGCGCTGAGGCTCCGCCACTGTCGCGCATCGATTCGGTCGTCACCCGCAACTCGGCTCCAAAACGGGAGAAAGACTTTCGTATTGTCAGCAGCGAATCGCGCGGCCAGGTGAATACGGGTATTCCGGCCGACGCTGCGACCTGCGCGGACTGCATGCGCGAGCTGCTTGACCCGGCAGATCGCAGGTATCGCTATCCGTTCCTGAACTGCACCAACTGTGGACCGCGATTTACCATCACGCGACGCATTCCTTACGACCGTCCGCAAACCTCCATGGCGAAGTTCAAGATGTGCGTGGCATGCCAGGCCGAGTACGACGATCCCATGAATCGGCGATTCCACGCCCAGCCGAATGCCTGCTCCGTTTGCGGGCCGCGCGTGTGGCTGGTCGCGGCTGACGGCGCAGAGGTTGCGTCGACCGATCCTGTGACCGAGACGATCGATCGCCTTTTGTCGGGATGCATCATGGCCATCAAAGGCATCGGCGGGTTCCACCTTTGCGTGGATGCGACGAATGAAGCCGCCGTGAGGCGTTTGCGAGAGCGCAAACAGCGCTACGGAAAGCCGCTGGCGATCATGGTGCGCGACCTGGGCGGGGCGCGCGCGATTTGCGGGTTGACCGAAGCTGAAGAGATGCTGCTGGAGACGCCGGCGCGGCCGATTGTGCTGGCTCGTGCCCGGCCGGATTGCGGCATTGCTCCGTCGGTCGCGCCGGGCATTCCATGGCTCGGTGTCTTCTTGCCCTATGCGCCGCTGCAACATCTGCTCTTCGCCCACCCGCGGGTGAAGGCGCTTGTAATGACCAGCGCCAACTTGAGCGAGGAGCCGATTGCCATCGACAACGACGAGGCTCTTGCGCGGTTGGGCTGGATAGCCGATTCCTTCCTGATGCACGACCGCGAGATTCTGCAGCGCTGCGACGACTCAGTGATTGCATTTGTCGACGGGAGCCCGCAGGTGATCCGTCGCGCGCGAGGATTTGTTCCCCTCGCTGTGGAGCTGCCTCTGGCTCTTGGAGATGTACCACCCATGCTTGCCGTCGGCGGACATCTTAAGAACGTATTTGCTCTTGCGCGCGGAAGTTATGTGTACCAGAGCCAGCACCTTGGCGACCTCGAGAATGTGACAGGCCTGGATTTCTTTCGCGAGTCTCTGGCTCATTTGATGCACACCTTCGAGATCGAGCCGGCGACCGTGGTGCACGATCTGCATCCAGGATATCTTTCGACGAATTGGGCGAAGCTGTGGGCTGCGGAACGGGGTTTGGACACGATTGCCGTGCAGCACCATCATGCCCACGTTGCGGCATGCATGGCGGAGCACGGGCTGGTCGGGCCGGTGATCGGCCTCAGCCTGGATGGCACCGGGTACGGTACAGACGGAAAGATCTGGGGCGGGGAAGTGTTGATCGTGCAGCTTGATGGGCCCAACCCCGCGAAGTTTGAACGCTTCGCGCACTTGGAATACGTCCCTATGCCCGGCGGAGAAGCAGCCATTCGCGAGCCATGGCGCATGGCGTTCGGTGCGCTCACTGCCGCCGGGATTGATCCTGAGCTGACCGCAAAGCTGACTGCGACATCGCCGCAGGATGCGCGAATCATCGAACAAATGATTGCGCGGAAGATCAACACTCCTTTCACGTCGAGCCTCGGCCGGCTATTCGATGCTGTTGCCTCTGTTGTCCTCGATCGCCGCGCGGTGGATTACGAGGCGCAGGCAGCGATTGAATTGGAGGGAATGGCGATCAGCCAGGACGATCGGCTGCGCGACCGGGAGTTCGTTCCGGAGTTGTGGCCAGAAGGCGACGGCGTCGTTCTCAAAACACAGAACCTGTGGCGGACAGTGGTTGAACATCTGCAGCAAGGGAGATCGAAAGCGCAGACCGCCGCTGAGTTTCATGCCGGCATTGCCGAGGGATGGATCGAGACCGCCGCAAACGCGCGCGACAAACTTGGAATAAACGCGGTCACTCTAAGTGGCGGGTGCATGCACAACCGGCGGCTCGCGCGGCTGCTGCGCATGGGGCTCGAGAAGAGGGGATTCCGAGTCTATCAACATCGCAAAGTAAGTCCCGGCGATGGCGGCCTCAGTTACGGTCAGGCTGTGGTTGGTGCGGCGACGCTGCGGAGCAGATAATGCAAGGGGCGTGCCACACCGAATGACCGAGCGTCGTCCAATCTACATCGGGCTCAGCGGAATCGCTGGCTTTCTCAGTTTCAGTTTATTGGGTGTGGGCCTCTACTCGTTCTGGGGCATCGACTCTCGTGTCGACCCTTTCTTATCGACCCTCTACTACGTCCTGCCGATTGCGAGTTTTCCAATCTTTCTGATTGGCCGGAGATGGCGCAGAGCGGCAGTCCTTCAGGCAATCCTGGCCGTGGCCTATGTTCCCGTCTCGGCCGCATTGGACTGGAGAAGCTGTTCGTCGCTCGGATATTGCACGGGTGTCATGCCGATCGTTTTTCTCGCGGCCACAACCATGCCTGCCCTGGCGTTTTTTGCAGCAGCTATTGCGAGTTGCGCAGCCATGGTGCTGCGCGGGCAGCTGCGAACGCGAGAGAACCTGAGACAAACCGGGGAGTAGTTCAAATACCCGAAATCGGGAAAAAGTGTTTCGGCGAATCCGTCGCTGGCTCGACCATGCGGCTGGATCGCCGATAAACACGAGTGCCGGTTAGCGCCCCACCGCGCCGGCCACGCCCAGCGTCATCTGTGTGCCCGCATCGAGATGGACATTGCGTTTCGCTGCAGACAACACGCCCGAGGCGGATCCTGCTGCGTCTGCCTGCAACATCACTCCCGGAACTGCGGTGGCGTGCGCAGTCACCGAGCCGGTAGCGGCGGCTGCGCCATACAGGCCGCTGCCAACGGCCGTGCCTGCATTGCCGGTAAGGCTGTTAGCTGCGCCAACCGATCCGCCCACGGCGTGACCCAGCCCCGCGCCCACGCCTCCGGTAGTCGAAGAGATCGATGCGGCTCCGCCGCCCAGCAAGCCGCCGCCCGCGTGGCTGCCGCCCATGGCGCGTCCGCCACCGCCCATCATGCCGACATCTCCGCCGCTATCCATCGCCGCGGCCGCCATGGCGCTGGCTGGGGGCGCGACCGACTCGATGGTCGAATGCACCTGGAAGCTCTCTCCGTTCTTCAGCTCGGCGCGGTCGAATTGGATCCCCAATCGCGACTCCAGATTGCCATTGCCGTGCGCCTGAGCTTCGGTCACGTGGCCAACCAGGCGCGCGCCCTTCGGGATCAAGACTCCTTCTGACGTGCGAAACGCCTCCGTGGTCTTCACCACTACCGGGTCGCCGGTCTTCGCAGTCTTTGCGTCGAGCTTGCCCACCAGTTCGCCGTTGACGGGATGCATCTGGACCTGCGCGGAAGATTGGGCTTCGCCGCGGGCCGCAACTCCGTCGCGACCCACCGATGCCGCCGCGCTGGCAGCAGCAGACTGGTTCTCATGCGTGTTGCCCGCGTTGACCGTCGTGCTGGCCTGCGCGTTGGCTCCAGCTTGCGCGAAAGCCGCGAGGCCCGAAAGCGAAATCACTGCGGAAAGTAAAAACGCAATCTTCATCATGGCGTCTCTCCAGTCAGGAATGCTTCAGAATAAGATTCAGGCGGCGATCGCTGCCTGTTTTTCGCGTTGTGCTCAAATTCGATGACATCGGAAACGCAAGCGTTGGTCCGTCGGCGCGCGGAACCAAACCAAAGTAATGGGGCAGGAGTGATTGCGCGAAGACCAAAGAAATCAATGGCTGGAGGCAGAAAAGCGCAAAGCGATGCGATCGTCCAAAAAAGGTCGAGGATTCCAGCAGTCAGCAGATCTTACAAATGCCATTCAAGAGCGCAGGATCCAGCTTTTGGCGCCGGGCTCACCCCGACAGCCGCACCAGTTCCTGCGCTTCTTCGCGTGGGCCAAGGATGGACATGCGCGGGATGCGGCCGCGCACCATGGCAACTTCATCGCAACGATGCAGGCGCGGGCAGACCTGGCAATCTTTGAAGATCTTGTCGGGCAGCTCGGATTTGTCCTCGACGGTGCGAAAGCCATACTTGAAAAAGAAGTCGGGAATGCGCGTAAAAAGGCAGATGGACTGGATGCCGTGCATCTCGGCTTCCTCAATGAGTCCGTTCAGAATCCCCCCGCCGGCGCCCTGGCTCTTCGCCTCGGGCTTGACGACGATGGAGCGGACCTCGCAGAGGTGGGGGCCGTAAAGGTGCAGCGCCCCGCAGCCGAGGAAGACGCCGCCGTCGGACTCGGCAACGGTAAAGTCGCGGATGTTTTCGCAGATTTCGGCAAAGGGGCGGCGCAGCAGGGTGCCATCGCCTGAAAGCGAGTTCACGAGGTCGTAAATGTTGGAGGCATCGTGCAGCAACGCTTTACGTACCTGCATGAACAGCCTCCACTGGCGAACCTGCGCGAAGCGCGGAGATTTTTTCCGTCACGGTCTCGAGTGCCTGGCGGACCCGCTCCCGCGCGGTGCCTCCCATTACGTCGTGGCAATCGAGCGTTGCACCGAGCGTAACGGCGGCGTAAAAGTCCTCATCAAATTTGCCGTCAAACTGGCGGAGTTCCGCCAGAGGCAGATCGTTGAGTTCGACGCCCTTTTCGAGCGCGAAGCGCACAGCATTGCCAATCTTCTCGTGTGCGGTGCGGAAGGGTACGCCCTTGTGCACAAGATAAGTCGCCGCCGCCATCGCGTTCAGACAGCCCGACTGCGCTGCCTGGCGCATACGAGTGTGATCGAACTGAAGGGAGGCAGTAAACCTGGCCACTAGCTTGAGCATTTGCGGAACAAAGCTGACCGCAAAGGCCGGCTCCTGGGTCTCCTGCATGTCTTTATTGTAGGCCAGAGGCAGGCCCTTGAGCTGCATGGCGACGGCCTGCGCCGCGCCGTGAATGCGGCCGACCTTGGCGCGAATCAGCTCGGTCAAATCAGGATTCTTCTTCTGCGGCATGGCGCTGGAGCCGGTGGAGAACGCTTCGGGCAGCAGGACAAAACCGTACTCCGCGGTGGCGAAGAGCGTGATTTCCTCGGCAAAACGGCTGAGGTGGACGCCGACAAAGGTGAGCGACTGCAAATACTCGAGGATGAAGTCGCGATCGCTGGTTGCGTCGATGGAATTCGCTGTCGGCGCAATAAAGCCGAGCTCACGCGCGGCGATCGTCCGGTCAAGTGCGAGCGTTGCGCCGGCCACCGCGCCAGAGCCGAGCGGACAGAAATTGAGACGCGCGGAGCAATCGGCAAGCCGATCGGCATCGCGCAGAATCATTTCGACGTAGGCCAGCAGCCAGTGGGCAACAAGGACGGGTTCGGCGCGCTGCAGGTGCGTATAACTGGGCATCACAGCTTCGCTGCAGGCTCTTGCCTGCTGAACCAGCGCGCCGGCCCATGCGGCGAGGCCCCCGACGGTGAGTTCGATCTGCGCGCGGACGTAGAGGCGCAGATCGGTGGCAATCTGCTCATTGCGGCTGCGGCCGGTGTGGAGCTTGAGGCCAAGAGCGCCGAGCTTTTCCTGGAGCCGGAGTTCGACAAAGTGATGAATGTCTTCGGCGGCAGGGTCGTCGCGGACAAGAGTCTTGCCTGCGTCGGAAGAGTAATCGGCCCCGATGGCGTCGAGGGCGTTGCAAAGTTCCGTTGTCTCCGCGGTCGTCAGGATCCCAGCCGCGCAGAGCGCGGAAGCATGAGCCTTGCTGGCGGCAACTTCCTGATGGAGGAGCCGCCAGTCAAAAACGATCGAGCGTTGCCAGGCTTCAAACTCGGCATCCAGCGGCTCGCGAAAGCGGCCGGACCACATTTTCAATTTAAGTCCCTCCCAACACCAAAAGAAGCGCTTTCAAAAGGATGATGCGCCCGAAAAGAGATTTACCCGTGCAGCGCCTGCTCGTTTCTGAAGCTGGCGGTATTTGCCAAGCCGCCCAGCAACAGGAGCAGCAGCGCCTTCTGCGCATGGAGACGGTTTTCGGCCTGATCGAAGACGATGGACTGCGGGCTGTCAATGACGGCATCGGTGACTTCTTCGTTGCGGCGCGCTGGCAGGCAATGCATAAAGACCGCTTGCGGAGCGGCTTTGCTCATCAGCGCCTCGTTCACCTGGAACGGCCGGAATATGGGCGCGCGCTTGGTCGATTCGTGCTCCATGCCCATGCTCACGCATACGTCGGTGTAGACGGCGTTAGCGTTTTCGACCGCCGCTTGCGGATCCTGCAGAAGCTTGATCTCACAACCGTTCTTCTCGGCCATCTCGCGCGCGATGGTGACGATTTCGATGTCGGGCGAGTAGCCACGGGGGGTGGCTACCGTGACATTGGCGCCGAGCTGCGCGCCGGTGAGCATCAGCGAGTGACACACGTTGTTGCCGTCTCCGACGTAGGTGAAGTTCAGCCCGGCGGCCGTGCCAAAGTGTTCTTCGAGGGTCATAAAGTCGGCAAGCGCCTGGCAGGGATGCTCAAAATCGGAGAGCGCGTTGATTACCGGTACACGCGAATTGGCCGCCATTTCGGTCACGGTGTCGTGCGCGTAGGTGCGCAGCACGATCACGTCGACCCAGCGCTCAAGGTTGCGCGCTACGTCGGCAATGGTTTCGCGTTCGCCAAGCGGCGAGCTGGTCTGGTCGACGAAAACAGCATTGCCGCCCATGGTGTTCATGCCGGTTTCGAAGGCTAGGCGCGTGCGCAGGCTAGCCTTCTCGAACATCAGCACCATCTGTTTGGCGTCGAGCGCATGCCGGTACTCCCGTGGGTTGCGCTTGACGTCATGACCGAGCTTGACGACGGCTCGGACTTCTCCGCTGGAGAGATCGGCGATGGAGCAGAGATCTTCGCCGGCCATGCGCGCTGCTGCGGCGAGGACATCAGGATCTTTCTGCACCGGAAGGTTGGGACTCTTGCGTTCGAGAATCGCGCGGCTAGACATGTTGGTGACCTCCAGCAGACCGCGCGGCGTGCGCGGCGGCATGTTCGGTAAAGATTTCGTCGAGCGCGGCAATCGCTACATCAACGTGAGAGCGCTCAAGAATAAACGGCGGCAGGAAACGCAGCACCGTGTCGCTGGTGCAGTTGATGACGATGCGGCGCTTGAGCATTTCCTCAACACAGAGCTTGGCGAGATCAGGCGAATCGAGCTCGGCAGCGAGCATCAGGCCTTTGCCGCGCACGTCGATCACGGCTTCATGGCGCGCGGCGAGCCAGCGCAGGCGCTCCTGAAAATAGCTGCCGATTTCGGTCGCACGGGCGAGCAAGCCTTCTTTCTCGATCGTGTCAATGACGGCGTTACCGACAGCACAGGCCAGCGGACCGCCGCCAAAAGTGGTGCCGTGCATGCCGGCGTGCATCACGCGCGCGACTTCTTCCGTGCACAGAACTGCTCCAAGAGGAAGCCCTCCGGCGAGGGGTTTGGCGAGCGTTGTCACATCGGGCTGGATGCCGTAATGCTGATAAGCGAACCACTTGCCGGTGCGGCCCATGCCGGCCTGGATTTCGTCGACAATGAGCAAGGCGCCGGTAGAGTCGGCGAGCGCGCGCGCTTCGGCAAAGAATTCCTGGGTCAGCGGACGGATGCCGCCTTCACCTTGGATAGCCTCGACGAGGATGGCGCAGACTTCGCCGGAAAACTTGGCGCAAAGATCGTCGACATCGTTGAAGCGCACGAATTCCACACCGGGAACCACGGGACCGAACGGGTCGCGGTACTTGGCTTTGTAGGTCGTCGACATGGAACCGAAGGTGCGGCCATGAAAACTCTGCTCGAGGGCGAGGAATCGAGTCCCGATGCTCGCGCCCTGGGTGCGCTTGAGACCGGCGTAAGCGCGGGCGAGCTTGAGCGCTCCCTCCCAGGCTTCAGTGCCTGTGTTAGCGAAGAAGACGCGATCAAGGCCGGAGCGCTCGGTAAGGCGCATCGCCAGCTGCGCTTGGCCCTCATGATAGAAGAGATTCGAGATATGGATGAGTTCGCGGCTCTGGCGCGCAATGGTATCGATCACGGCAGGATGGTTGTAGCCGAGCGCATTGACGCCGATTCCGCTGAGAAGATCGAGGTAGCGATTGCCCTTTTCATCGATGATGTGGACGCCTTCACCTCCGGTAAACAGAATTGGGCTGCGCTCGTAAGTGGAGAGCAGCAGCTTTGCTTCGGCGGCGCGAATCTGATCGAGCTTCATCATCCAGGGACCTCCTAGGCCACCATCACTTCAGTTCCGTGCGCAACGCGAGAGCTGCAGAGGTCGGGCAGTGAAGCTGCAGCCTCGGCCGGTAAAATGCGCACGCGTTTGACGCCGTTCAACAACGCTTCGCGGCACGCCGCCAGCTTGGGCAGCATGCCGCCAGAGATGATGGCGCTTTTGGCCATCTCAGCAATTTGGTCGATCGATAGCCAACGCAACACTTCGCCGTCGGCCCCTTTCACGCCCGGAACGTCGGTGAGGAAGACGAGCGCGTCGGCATGGCAGGCAACGGCGCAGGCCGCGGCCATCTCATCGGCATTGATGTTGTAGTACTCTCCGTCGAACCCAAGCGCCATCGAACATAGAACCGGCACGCCGTTCAACTGCCAGATCGATTCGATCCAGCGCGGATCGCTGGCGGCGATCTCGCCTACAAAACCGAGATCCGGCACGGTGCGCTTTTTGCGCGCGCGAAAAATGAGTCCATCGCCGCCGCAAAGTCCCACGGCCGGCTGCCCGAGTACGCCCAGAGCAGCGACAAGCCCTTTATTGACGCGGCCGGCAAAAACCATGAGTGCAGTGTCGCGTGTTTCCGTGTCGGTTACGCGCAGCCCGTCGACAAACTCGCTTTGCTTGCCTAGCGCTCTCAGCGTACGGGTCAGTTGCAAGCCTCCCCCGTGCACGATCGCAACCTGGTTTCCATCGCGCACCAGGTCGGCGATGGCCCGCATGGAGCCTTGAAGCAGGGCAGGTGTTTCCAAGCCGGCGCCGCCGAGTTTGATCACGTACTTCATTCGTACCCCTCCGAGGCAGGGCTCATGCGAGACCTTCCTCTTCGGGCCAGCCGAGCATCACGTTCATGTTTTGCACCGCTTGGCCGGCAGCACCTTTGAGCAGATTATCGAGACAACTGACGAGAACGGCCCGGCGCCCGCTTTCGTCAAGCTGAAACCCGATATCGGCATAGTTGGTGCGCACCGAATACTGGATTTGTGGCAACGACTTTTCGAAGATTCGTACCAGCGGGCTTCCCATGAAAAACTTCAGATAGACGTCGAGTACACTCTCCCGCGTTTGCGGCTCCTTCAAGTGCACGTAAATCGTCGAGAGAATCCCGCGCGGAATCGGCAACAGGTGGGGCGTAAACACAATCTGGCTGCTGCGGATTCCGATTTGTTCCAACAGTTCGCCAGTGTGCCGATGCGCGAAGACCCCGTACGCTGAAAGATTGTCGGCAGCGTACATGAAGTGGGTTTTGGCCGTAGGCGCTTTTCCGGAGCCACTGACGCCACTCTTTGAATCGGCGACGATACCGTGGCCGAGATCGATCATGCCGGCAGCAACCAGCGGCTTGAGCGCCAGGATGATCGACGTCGCATAGCAACCCGGGTTGGCGACGAGATGGGCGTCAAGAATACTGTCGCGATGCAACTCAGGGATGCCATATATGGCCTTCTCCTGCGTAGCTACGGCTTGATCACTATCTTCATCCTCGAACTTGTAAACCGCCCGGTTGGCCGGGCATTTCAGGCGCCATGCGCCGCTGAGGTCGATGACGCGCATGCCGCGCTGTAGCGCTTCAGGCGCCCAGGCGCGCGATTGTTCGTGGGGCGTCGCCAGAAAGAGCATGTCGACGCCGCGCTCGCCGAGCAGTTCCCAAGAGAAGGGCTCTTGCCGGAGGCTTTTGTTGCCGTTATGCCCGGCGAACTGGGGATGAATTTCAATCAGCGGAATTCCGCCCCGCGCCTTGTCTTTTGCGTCCATGCGGCCCGCAAAAACAGGCGGTGTGCCGTGCAGCCGCGGATGCCGCAGCAGGAGCTGCGCCAACTCTGCGCCTGCATAGCCCGTTACTCCGACTACCGCGGTTTGTATCTTCGTCGTCATGATTCCAACATTGCGTTCAACCGACCGGCCACCTCGATTGCGTGGCGCACGTCTTCGCAGATCACAAGTACCGTGTCATCACCGGCGATGGTGCCCACCACCTGATTCCATCCTTCGCGATCCATGGCAGCCGCCACAGGCTGCGCGCCGCCCATTACGGTTCCAATTACTACCTGATTCATCGCCCGCCGGATGCGCAGTCCGAAGCTTTCCACCATTTCGGCGAGGGTGGGTGGCTGATCGTCTTCCCCGGCCGCGGCGGCGCCGTTGCTTCCATTCCCGTTAGGCAGCGAGTAGCCGAGAGGCCCCTTAGATAGTTGGAGCTCATGCATGTCGCGCGAGAGTGTGGCCTGAGTGACATGAATGCCGCGCCGGCGAAGCTTGCGGCGCAGCTCGTCCTGGCTGGTCACGTGTGTGCTGGCCAAAACCTCCCGGATTACGTTAAGACGCTCGATTTTCATTGTTGCGCTTCGGCCGGCGACTTCAGGCAAAGCAAAGGCGCGGTCCGCAAGGGCGGGAACCGCGCTTGAATAAATATACAACGTCTTTGGATATGTATGCAAGCCGATCCGGCCAGATTCTGACGGCCCAATCGGAGACCAACGTAACGGATTTGGTTCGCGCTTACGGCTGATTCCGCCACAGGAGGGGCACGTAGTATTCCTCGAGGTACCAGGAAACAATGAACAGCACGCACAAGGCTGCCATTGACCAGAAGAAGATGCGGACCGGCAGCGTGGAGAATACCGTACTAAAGGCCCGCAATGATGGCCGCGGGTGCAGCGCGAAAAGAAATCCGCTGGCGAAGCACACGCATGCAGCAAATCCGATCTTGACCAGCACCAGGCCAAGTCGGTCTTCCCATCGCGTACCGGGGACGAAGAAGGCGCTCAGCATGACTGGATAGAGCGAGAGAATGCTCAAGATAAGAGAAACGGCTTTGCCAAGATCGAGAAGCATATTGTCGGTGTGCGCAACTGCCCTGCTCGCCACTGTGCGCTGGCCGCATGCGGCACGCAATCTAGAGAATTCCGGCACGCTCCGAAGCAACGCACGCGGCGTGAATCAAGAGCTTACGATAAGACAGTCCAATAAACGGCGTAGCGTCCCCAACTCTTGTTCAACGGCTTGAGCGTGACGTCCTTTGCCTGACCGGCCGTGCGGAAGGTGAGGGGATCGCCCGGCACGGGCTCGATCCAATTCGCAGGATTGTCGCCTTTCGCCTGCAGAGCTGGGACGTCGGCCGGCGGAGCCTGCTGGATCTCGGGTCCTTGTTCGTGCTCGAGATTCCCAGCGATGCCATCCTTGGGAAATTGGCCGGCGAGGACCAGGGGCCCATAGAGGAATGCCTGCTGCGTGGGATCGTCGACCAACGGCTCGGCAGTGAGGCGCATGGGCAACCGGATGTCGATCGTGTCACCGGCTTTCCAAGCGCGCTGGATGGTGAAGTAACTGCCCGGCGTGCCACTCGCTTCGCACCGACGGCCGTTCAGGTCGATGCTGTTCCTGGCAGTTGTCCATGCAGGAATGCGCAACCGCAAGGCCCAGGGAATGGCAGGAGTTTTCTCGATAGTGAGAGTCGTGCGGTCCGACTCGGGGAAGCGCGTTACTTGGCTGAGCCGAATGCCGTGATCGGCCCAGTTGACCGACGATGCGAAGTAGAGATTGACGAAAAGCGACTCGCCATCATGAGCGTAAAGAGTGTCGTTGAGCTTCGAGAATTCCTCCACTCCCGTGCCCGTGCAGCACCAGAATGAGTCGTCCTCAGTACAAGTGGTCTTCCATGCTCCCGGCGCCAGCGAGAGAAAGTAGCCCGTGTGGCCGCTGGCGGCTTCAATAGTGCCCAGGCGGTGATTGAGGAGGTTTCGCTCATAGTAGTCGATGATGCGAGGGTCGCCGCTCCACGCGTAAAGATGCCGCGCCAGTTTCATCATGTTATAGGAGCAGCAGCACTCCTGGTGGTGCGGGCCGATGCTCTTTTCAGCGGCCAAGCGATTGGGATCGGTGAGCCAGTGCTCGTTGTTGCTGGATCCGCCCGTGGCGTAGGTGCGCGACTCGGAGACAGTGTCGAAGAAAAAGCGTGCCACTTCGGCAAATCGGTAGTCTTTTGTAAGCTCGTAGCGACGCGCAGCGCCTGTCACCTCGGGCACGTGCGTATTCATGTGCTGTCCCTTAAGTTGGTCGCGGCGCAGCGCGAGCGGAGTGAAGAAAACTTTCTTGGTGAAACGGTCGCCGGTACGCGCCCACCGATCGTCGCCCGAGACGGCGGCCAGGTTGTAGAGGACTTCGTTCATTCCGCCAAATTCATTGTTCAGGATCTGCTGCATGTGTTCTTCCGATTTGGGCGCAGTCCACGCATCCACCCAGCCCGCAAGCTTGATGAGCACAGCAAGCGCCTCGTCGTTCGCGGCCTGGGTTTTCATGTCGAGCAAGCCAGCCATGATCTTGTGCAGCGTGTAATAAGGAGCCCAAACTCCTTCGAGGCGATCGAGCCGGTCGAAGAGCTCGGTAGGGAAGGCGCTCAGGTACCCGTTATCGTTGAGTCTGGCCTGGCATTCGGCAAGCCCCGCGACCAGTGCATCAGCTTTCGTCTTGATGGAAGTGTCGCCAGTCGCTGAGTAAAGCAATGCGCAGGACGACAAATAGTGTCCGACAAAGTGTCCACGGAGCTCGCACTTGGGATCTTCCCATCCGCCGAGTGGCTTGGCACTCGAAGGCAAGCCGGCATTCACGCGGAAGTTGTGGAGTAGCCGGTCATTGGGCAGGCGGGTCAGAAAGCCCTGATTCCACTTGCGGGCTCGCTCGAGTGGGCCGTCGTCGAGAACGACTTCGCGCAGGGCGAAGAATTCAACGGCAGGTTTCAATTCGTTGCGGGCAAAGCTGATGGGTGCGGCGAAAGGCGCAGGTTCTTCAAGGTTGAAGATGTTTTCAGGATTTGGGGAAGGGGGTTTCAGCGGCTGAGATGGAGTCTGCGGTGCTGCCCTCCCGGCGAGAACGGCGGTGCCTGCAGCGAACGTGATGGGAATCGCGGCGAGGCCCTTGGCGAAGTTTCTTCTGTCGATTCGTTTCATCAAGACTCGCTCCTGCAGGAAACGTTTACTGACCTGCCGAAACTGCATTGTCCACTTCTATTTTAGATCGCGCCAGTTCGGTCCGAAGGCGAGATCGGCCACGAGAGGTACTTTGAGTTTGACCACTCCTTCCATCTCGGCGCGCACCAATTGTTCGACAGTTTTTGTTTCGTCGGTTGGCACCTCGAAAAGCAATTCGTCGTGGACCTGCAGCACCATGCGGGACTTAAGCTTGCGCTCGGTAAGTTTGCGGTCGATAGCGGTCATGGCCAGTTTGATCAGGTCGGCGCCCGTTCCCTGCAGTGGGGTGTTGATGGCGGTGCGCTCGGCAAAGCCGCGCTGGTTGGGGTTGCGGCTTTCGATATCAGGAATAGGACGCATGCGGCCGAACAAGGTTCGCACGCTGCCTTCAGCGCGCGTTTTCTCGAGAGTTTTTTCGATAAACGACTTCACGCCCTGATAACGCGCAAAGTAGCGATCGATATAGGCCTTGGCCTCCGCCTGCGGAATCCCGAGTTGATTGCCGAGCCCAAATGCCGAGATTCCGTAGACGATTCCGAAGTTGACGGCCTTGGCGCGGCCCCGTGTCTCTTTGTCCATCTTCTCGACGGGCACGCCAAAGACCTCGCTTGCCGTAAGGGCGTGAATGTCGATGTTTTCTGCGTAAGCGCGCATCAGCAGTGGGTCGCCGCTGAAATGTGCCAGGAGCCGCAGCTCGATTTGCGAGTAGTCGGCTGAGAGAAGCAGCGTGCCGGGAGCAGCGACAAAAGCGGCGCGGATCTCCCGTCCAAGTTCGGTGCGGACGGGAATGTTTTGCAGATTGGGGTTCACCGACGACAGCCGCCCTGTGGCTGTGGCTGCGGCCTGGAACGTCGTGTGGACGCGCGAACCCGAGTCTGCCAGGAGCGGCAAGGCGTCGACGTAATTTGATTTGAGCTTGGTGAGATGGCGATATTCGAGAACGAGGCGCGGAACGTCATGCTTCTCGGCCAGTTGTTCAAGGACGTCCTGCGCTGTCGAGATTGCTTTGCCTTTGCCGCGCACCACCGGCGCAGGCAGTCCCAAGTGGGTGAATAAGACAACGGCTAGCTGCTTGGGTGAATTGATATTGAAGCGCTGGCCGGCCAGTTCGAAGATGCGCTCGCCCACGCGCGCCGCCTCGCCGCCAAGCTTCTCAGAAAGTCCGCTTAAGGCGATGGGATCGATGCGGACGCCGCCTTGTTCCATGCGGAAGAGCACCGGCGAGAGAGGCAGATCGATTTCGGAGTACACGCGCATGAGCCCGCCTTTTTCCACCTCGTCGCGCAACAGCGGGGTCAGCGCGTGAATGGCGGCAGCCGCAGCTGGCAGGGAAGTTGGCGCCATCTGGTTGTGGCGCGCGGCCACGTCAGCCAGGGACTGCGTGGCGTGGGTGGGATTGAGCGCATAGCTCAGCAGCATCGTGTCGTCAACCGGCCCCTGCAGGTTGGCCCCGAGCCCTGCGAGAACATGCAGGGCCAGCTTCCAGTCGTGCATGCGCTTGGGAACGGATGCATCTTCGAGAAGCGCGCGGAGCTCAGGCGTGAGCGGAAGACAGATGGCGACAGCCGGTTCGGCACAGACACCAATGCTGAAGCGCGTCTTTCGTTCCGCAGCTTCGACGGCGTCAAGAAGCGACGGAGCGTGTGACGGTTCTTCCTCGGATTCTTCGGCAACCGGTTCGGATGCATCGAGAGCGAGGGCAAAGCCGTTCTTGCGTGCGGCAGCATAGAACGCGCTTCTTTGCGCGCTCGTCGGTTCACCGACCAACTCCACGGCGACTGAGGAGGCTGCCGGCGCTAAATCCCGGAGCATCGAGGTGAATTCGAGCTCGGTGAAAAGCCCGCGGCACGCTTCGATGTCGGGTGGTTGGGTTTCCATCGCGGTCAGGTCAAGCTGCAACGGTACGCGGGTATCGATGGTGACGAGTTTCTTGGAGAGGAGAACGGTGTCGCGATTCTGTTCGAGCGACTCGCGATAGGCCTTGCGCTTGACTTCTGCGGCGCGGTCAAGCACCGCTTCAACAGATCCGAACTCCTTGATAAGTTCCACGCTGCCCTTATCGCCGATTCCGGGCGCGCCGGGAATGTTGTCGACGGTGTCGCCGCGCAGGGCCATCACGTCGACCACCTTATTCGGCGGCACGCCGAGAGTTTCTGTCACCTTTGCGGGATCGAGGATCAGGTTGTCCTTCTGGGGATTGAGGATTTTCACATGATCGGTAACGAGCTGCATCATGTCTTTGTCGCCGGAGACGATGAAAACCTCGTGCAGCTGCTCTGCGGCTTCGCGCGCCAGTGTGCCGATCACGTCGTCGGCCTCGAATCCTTCGGCCATCAAGATGGGGATGCGGAGCGCTTCGAGCGCCCGGCGCATGTACGGAATCTGGCGTCGCAGATCATCGGGCATCGACTCGCGCTTGGCCTTGTAGCCGTCGTAGCTCACGTCTTCGAATGCCTGGAGCTTGCTACTCCATCGGCGCAGCGTGGCGATAGATCGGGCGCGCTCATCGCGAAAGACTTCGCCGCTCGGATCAAAGACTGCGGCGAAATACCTAGGTGCGAAATCCTCGCGCAGCTTCTTGATCATATTGAGAAATACGTATGTGGCCGCGGTGGGCAGCCCCGAGCGGGTGGACATGGGCCGGCTGCGCTGCATTGCGTGGTAAGCGCGGAAAATAAATGACATTGCATCGAGCAGAAAGACGGGCGACTTGGTGGCAACGCTCACGCTAGGAAGAATAGCAGGGGCCATTCCTTCATGCCGTGAACCGTCCAAAACTCTTACTTTTTGACAGAATCTGCGGTCCGCGCGAAGAACTCATAGGAACCTTCGCGAGAAACCGATTGCCAGTCGTGAGAGCGTTCCAGGGCAAAGGCAACGGCGCTGCTCGAGCTGGTTAGAACGTGATCGATGTGATTGCTATCGAGTAAGGCATAAGTTTTCTGCAGGTTTTCGATCTCGAGATACTGTTGCAGAATGCCGTGATGCTCGAAGGTGTCGTTGCGTGAGTCAACGAAATCGGGTTTCGATTCGAAGGCCATCATGCCGCCCAGCGAATAGTCAGCGAACGTGCGCCACGAGGGCTGAATGCCAGAGATGGTCTGCAAGGGAAGGCCGTCCTTGAGGCCTTTTTCGATCACCAGCTCTGAGGGGAAGAAATACACAACTGCGCCCAGGATTATCGCGGCGAAGGCGGCATTGATTGGCGGGATTGTTTTATGACTCGGCGCCCCATAAAAACTGCGAGCGAGGTCGCTAGCCAGCCAAGGCATGGTAACGATGCATGCCAGGTAAGTAAAGCGCTGATGCGCAAAAGCGAAGTACCAGGCCGATACAAGAAAGGCGAGTTCGTAAAGTTTCCACTTTCGCGGCGAGACAAAGTTGGTGACCAGCATCGCCCCGATCACGGCCAAAGCTGCTACACCGGTGCTCGAACCAAGGCTAAGCGGCTTCCACTCGTCGGTGAGAGAGAGGACGATCTTCTGATGGAACTGCATGTCGAATGGATTCCAGACAAGTTGCCAGCCATATGGATTCACCAAGAGAAACGCAATGCATCCGAGGAACACCAAAAACAGGCGCTTGCGATCTACGGACGAAAAGGCCTCTTGCTCGAAGGAGCCCTGATGCAATTTGACGAGGCCGCAGCCGATGTACAGCCCAAGATAGGCGAGACCGAAGATCCAACTCCCGTGGAGATTGATCCAGACGCAGAAGACCGGCGGCAGCAGCCAAAGTGGCCATTTTCGCCCCCGTTCTGCGGCCTCCAGAATGGCCATTTCCGCGTTCAGAGCCAAATATGCCATCACGATCGTGCGTGCGCCGCTGTTGCCGGTCATCAGGAAGAAGGCGAGCACGGAGGTCCAGAGCGCAGCCTGCTGATGTCTGGACCTCCAGGAACTGCGAAAGTAGACAAAGCAAAGATTGGCGCAAAGACCGAGAAGCGCGGCAAGATGAACTCCGCGAAGCCCGAGCAGCGAGTAGCCCGCCCAGTATGGCAGCTCCGAAAGCCACTCCGGGTCGATCCAGGGCTGCCCGGCTACAGCAAACGAAAAGGGCTCGACGCGAATGAAATGATGTGTTGTTGTCAGGATGCGGGCGTCGGCGAGGTGCCACCAAATGTCAGGGTCATGGACAAATTCCGCAGGCAAAAGCACGGGATTGGCAATCCAAACTGCCAGGCCAATGAGCAGAGCAATATTCAGAAGATCCTGACCGAAAAGCTTGCCGATGATGAGCGATCGCGATGGGTGATCCTGGGCACGCGCGTCCTTTGATTCGGCTTCTTCGCTGCGGCTCTTCACTGTTTCCATGGTTCTACTCTACCCGTCTCTGAGTTCGATGAAAGCGGCGTCAGCAAGCGGCCCGCACCATGCCGGAACCTGTTTCGGCATTGACCTGGCTGGTACTGTGCGAGCGGCAGCCCTTGCTCAGCCAATGAACATGCAATCGCCGTAGCTGAAGAAGCGGTATCGTTGCTCGACGGCGTGCTGATATGCCGCAAGTATCCGGTCGACGCCGGTGCGCTGAGGGCCGGCAAAGGCGCTCACCAGCATAAGCAGGCTCGACTGCGGAAGGTGGAAGTTGGTGAGCAGCGCAGAGGCTGACCTAAACTTGAAGCCCGGAGAAATGAAGATCGCGGTTTCTCCGGAATGAGCAGCGAACGGAGCGTCACCCGAGGCAAGCGCCACAGATTCCAAAGTTCGGACAACTGTCGTTCCCACTGCGACGATGCGGCGCCGATCGGCCATCGCACCATTCAGTGCGTCGGCTGTAGCCGTGGTGATGGTATAACGCTCGCGATGGAGACGGACGTCGCCGACGCGATCGACACGGAGAGGCGCAAAGGTGCCAAGCCCGACGTGAAGTGTTACGTAGGCAATTTTGACACCGCACTCGGCTAAATCAGAGAGCATCGCCGCAGTGAAATGCAAACCAGCCGTAGGTGCGGCTACTGAACCGCGCTCACGGGCGAAAACGTTCTGATAGCGCTCGCGGTCCCTGTCGGCGTCTTCGCGGTGAATGTATGGAGGAAGCGGGACATGGCCGATTCGGTCGAGAGCGGCGAAAAAGTCCCCTCCATGCGGAACATTAACCGGGGCGAACTCAAGCAGCCTCTCGCCAAACTTGCCGCGTTCCAGCACTTCGGCCTCGAGGGCGATCCGGCCATCGCGTTCAGGGAACACGAGCCGCTCGCCGATCGCCACTTTGCGCCCAGGCCGGACCAGCGCATGCCATCGATTCGAGCTTGCGGAATCGTGGACAGGCCCGGTGAGCATGACTTCGATTCGGCCGGAAGGTCTCTTGCGCTCGCGGACGAGTGTGCGGCGCGCAAAAAGCCGCGCCGGGATGACGCGGCTGTCGTTGAGGACCAATAAATCGCCTTTCCGCAAATATTGCCCGAAATTGGCGAAAACGTCATCACGAAACGCCCCGCTCTGCCGATCGAGAACCAACATGCGGCTTGCCCCGCGCTCGAGGGGCGGCTGCTGCGCGATTAGCTCGGCGGGCAGCTCGTAGTTGAAGTCATCAACACGCAGACCGCTGCATGGCTCTTCATGGCTCATTCTGCACTCATCCCGAGATGCCTGCGAGCCAGAGCGCGAGCACGCTCGATGGCCGCGTTCAACTCTTCGCGCTTACCTTCGAAATCATCCTCGGGAATATCTTCAGGAACGCTGGTCCACCGCGACCACGCGACAGCTATGCGCGTGAATGGCGCGGGAATGAGGAAGCGATCCCAGGATTTCATCGTCCACGCGCGCCGCGGTTGCAGGTGAAAAGCCCCAATGGGGGCGCCGGTGATCCGGGCCAGCCTGATAGGGCCCATCTTGGTCTGGTAGATGGGGCCGCGCGGCCCGTCTGCAGTAAAACAGGCGGGGTGGCCGGATTCGATGACGGATTTGAGGCCAAGCAGGGCATCGCGTGCCCCGCGGGAACTGGAGCCGCGCGTGGTTCTGAATCCAAAGAGCTCGAGGATCCGGGCGATCAGTTCGCCGTCAAAGCTCCGGCTGACGATGATGCAAGCGCCGGTCCGCCTGAAATAGAAGGTGCAAGGCAGGACGCATTGGTGCCAGAAACAAAAAATCTCGGCGGCGGCTCCTTTGCCGTAAGGCAGCGGCGTGGCGCCTTCTTCAACGACAACTTCAAAACGCCACGTACGTCCAACGACGGAAAGAAGTGCCCAGACCAGGCGTGGCACAAATGCGAGCACAAACCGCTGCCGGATGTTGAATTGGGAACTGCGGTTCACTGGGAAGATTGTAGAAGGCGGGGGCGGAAACAAGAGGCCTGAGGCTCGCCTGTTACATTGGATGCGTCACATGGAGGCAAAAACTATGCGTGCCGGTTACATTGCCCTTTGCAGTTTTGTTTGCATTTCGCTTGCGGCGCATGGCGATGGACCCGCCGATCGCAAGCCGACGGACCCGCACACTGTGAGCTCAGCCAGCGCTGCAGGCACGGAACCGCTCCCGGTGGACGCGCTGCTGACGACCACGCGCATCTCCGGCGTTGCACGCTCCAGAGACGGCCGCAAGCTTGCCTACACCAGCAATGCCAGCGGCCGGCCCAACCTATGGATCATGAATGCGGACGGGACGGACGCGCACCAGCTTGTGACTAATGACGACCGCCAGTATAACGCCCGATTCACGCATGACGACAAGGCGTTGGTGTACAGCCAGGATCGCGGCGGCAACGAGTACTACGACATCTATGTTGTTCCCGTCACCGGAGGGGAGCCGCGCAATCTTACCAACACGCCCGATGTGAGCGAAACAGTCAGCGAGTTTTCGCCCGACGGCAATCTGCTAGCCATTGGCGTCAAGCAAAGGACTTCGCCGTCAACTGATCTGGCCGTAATGGAGTGGCCGAGCGGCGTGATTCGCCAGCTTACACATGAGGCCGATCCAAAGGCATCCTGGGATGAGAATACGTGGAGTCGCGATGGCCGATTTATCTATGCTACGCGCAGGATCGGTATCGATAATTCCGAGATTTATCGCATTGATGCCTTCACCGGCAAAAGCGAGCAGTTGCTGGAGCACGCCGGCAAGCAGTTAGTCAGTATCGCTGATATCTCGCACGACGGCGGCACCGCACTGATCACATCGAATGCCAAGGGTGGCTATGAGAACGTTGCCATGCTCGAGTTGACAACGAAGAAGCTGCGCTGGCTGACGGATACGCAGTGGTCAGCCGGCGCGGTGGCGTTTACGTCGGATGGCGGCAGCGTGGTTTACATCTTGAACGCCGATGGCCGCGTCTCTACGCGCTTTATCAATCTACAGACGATGCAGGTGTCGGATCGTGGTGTGCCGCCCGGCCTCAACACTCCTGCTGCCGAGCCGACGCCGTTTTTGCCCGATGGTTCCATGTTGCTGTCGCACGAAGATTCAAGCCACCCCGAGGAGTTGTTCCGGCTGGCTCCCGATAATACGTTGACGCAAATCACGCACAATGCCAACGAAACTCTGCAGCGTACCGTGCTGCCCAAATCGCAACTGGTAAGCTATCGCAGTTTCGATGGAATGATGATTTCGGCATTCGTTTGGGTTCCATTGAACCAGAAGAGGGACGGGAAATCCGCGGCGGTGGTCATGCCGCATGGCGGTCCGACGGGTCAAACAGTGGATTCATTCAACGGACGCGCCGAACTGCTGGCGTCGCGCGGATTCGTGGTCATCGCGCCGAACGTGCGCGGGTCGACGGGTTATGGCATGAACTTTCAAAATGCGAACATCGAGGACCTGGGCGGGGGAGATCTGAAGGACGAGATCGCGGGCGTCGATTTTCTCAAGGCTTCCAGCTTCATCGATCCCAAGCGCGTGGGTATCTGGGGCGGCTCGTATGGGGGCTTCATGACGTTGATGGCGATCGGTAAGTCACCAAGCGTCTGGTCCGCCGCGGTGGACGAATTTGGCATCCTGAACTGGATGACGATGCTGCAGCACGAGGATCCGGATCTGCAGGAATACGAGAAGAGCTTGCTGGGTGATCCGGTGAAGGATCGCGCTATCTACGAGGCGAGCTCGCCTCTTAAATATATTCGCAACGAGACGGCGCCGTTGCTGGTGATGCAGGGCGTCAACGATATTCGCGTGCCCAAGGAAGAGGCGGAGCAGGTGGTGAGCATTCTCAAGGCGGAAGGCCGCACCGTGGATGCGATCTACTTCCCCGAGGAAGGCCACGGGTTTGTGAAGCGCGAACACCAGGAGGAAGAGATGAACAGGGCAGTGGAGTGGCTGCAGAAATACCTGCAAGGCAAGCAGTAGAATGGACCGCCGTGCATCGGCGGGCCAGCGTCGGGTGGACGCGGAGATTGACGATGGAGGCGGGAGCGAGGCAATGACAACGCGAGCAAGTGTCTTGGTAACGGTATTTTGTTTTGGATGCGTTTGCGCTGCCCAGGCGCAGCAGACGGAGATGAAGGCGCCCGATCGGATTGCGGTAACGATCGATGCCGGAAAGATGGCAACGCCGATTTCAAAATACGAGTTCGGCATGTTCATTGAACACATCGGCCCGCTGATTTATCGCAGTCTTTGGGACGAGATGCTCGACGACCGCAAGTTCTATTTCCCGATTAAGCCGAAGGAACCGGGAGCGGCCGCCTCGCAGGAGGGCATGCGACGCTTCATCCAGTTGCGTGAATGGAGCCCGGTGGGGCCGGGAGACGCGGTAACCATGGACAAGGACCAGCCGTTCGTCGGAGATCAAAGCCCGAGCATTGCATTGGATCAGTCAACTGCGCACGGGATCCGGCAATCGGGATTGGCCCTGGTGAAGGGCAAGCAATATACAGGCCGGATCTATCTGCGCGGCAACGCCGGCGCAAAGATAAAGTTGGCTTTGGTGTGGGGCGAAGGCGCAGACCAGCGTCAGACCATTTCCATCGCGCCGCTCAGCAATGAGTACAGGAAGATCCCGCTCTCCTTCGTGGCGAAGGTCGATTCCAGCGATGGCGCTCTTGAAATCACCGGAACGGGCCAGGGAAGTTTCCACATCGGAACTGTCTCGTTGATGCCCGCAGACAATGTGCAGGGTTTCCGCCCCGACACAATCGCGCTTCTGCGCCAGCTTCACTCGGGCTTCTGGCGCCTGCCGGGCGGCAATTTCCTTTCCGATTGGAGCTGGTACGACTCAGTTGGTGATATTGACAAGCGTCCGCCAATGTTCGACTACGCATGGAACGCGATGCAGACCAATGATGTGGGTCTCGACGAATTCATGACCCTCTGCAAGCTCATCGGTACCGAGCCATATATCACAGTGAATGCAGGCTTCGGCGACGCGCACTCGGCGGCAGAGGAAGTGGAATACATGAATGGACCGGTGAGCACGCGGCTGGGCGCGATGCGCGCGAAGAACGGCCATCCGGAGCCATACCACATCAAATTCTGGGACATCGGCAACGAACCCTACGGGGCATGGCAGCTGGGCCGCACCGATTTGAAGTACTACGTGCTGAAGCACAACGAATTTGCCAAAGCCATGCGTGCGGTCGACCCCTCGATTACTCTTCTCGCTTCCGGCAACATGCCCGAGGCCATGGATCTGACCGGCGAGATGCGCGCCAAGGATGTGGATAACCTCAAGGCTGTCGAAGGCACGCCCGAGGACTGGACCGGCGGGCTCCTCGAGCACTGCTGGGGCAATTTCGCCGGTATCACCCAACACTGGTATGCGCAATCCGGGCGGCACTTCAATCTCGAAAAAGCCAAGAATCTGCCGCTGGATGCGCCCACCGACGCGGGCTACGACAAGGTCGATCAGACCCCACTCGAGTACGCGCGCTATCCCGCCAATATCGTGCACCTGAATGCTCAGGCATGGGGGAGATATCAGGAGCGGTTCCCGGCTATGATCGCCAGCAAAATCTTCCTGTCGATCGACGAATATGCCTATTTCGGCGGGACCTTCAATCGCGTGCCCGATCTAAAGCTGGCGCTAGCATATGGGATGATCTTCAACGAGATGCTGCGGCACACGGACTTCCTGCGGATGTCGGCGCACACCATGGGTGTTTCCACGATGGACTATGACGCGACCGCGGCGACGATGAACACAACCGGGCTAGCGTTCAAAATGTACGGCGATGCTTTCGTTCCCGGATCGATTCCCGTGGCTCTAACCGGGAATTCGCCGCAGCCGGAGCCCAGGTATCCCATCGGCGGCGACCAGCCACAGACCAATTCCGGCAGCCCGACATATCCGCTGGACATGTTTGCCGCCATCGCCCCGGACCACAGGTTCCTTACTCTCTCCGTAGTGAACGCGACCGATTCAGAAGAGAAGTTTGATCTGAATCTCAGCGGAGAGCGGCTCACTGGACCGGCAACTCTGTGGCAGATGACAGCCAGCAGCCTGGATGCGGCGAATCGCGTGGGCCAGCCTGCTCAGGTTGCCGCGAAAGAGAGTGCGGTTGCAGATACTTCGAGGCCTTTTTCGGTGGTTCCGTACAGCGTGAACATCTTTCGTTTTCCGATTGCTGCGCGCTGAAGCGAAACCAGAGTCGATGTAGAGCGAAGCGGCAAAAGCCAGGTCCCCGCAGGGATCTGGTGGGTCGAAAGAGTCAGTTATCGCTCGCGAAGCCGGCCCTAGAACAAGGCAGCCGGCCGCGACACGACTGATTGTGCTGCGATGACGGGTGACACACCGCCGGCAGCCGGGCCAAAGAGCCAACCATTCACTGAGACGAAGTCGCTGGCGGCTAACCCACTGAAGTTTTCCGGGTTAAAGCCCGTGTAGCTGGTCTGGCCCGTGGTTATTACATCGAAGGAAGAAACTGCGGTTGGCATCGGCCAGGGGGCGAAGAATGGCCCGGCGACGCCCAGCGTAAAGCTCGTTGCGCTTGAGTCTATGGCCGTGATCGAGCCGGTCATCTGGCTTGGCTCCAGTTCAACAGCCGAAGCGGTGAACGAGATCGATGGCGGAGGCCCCCACGCACTCGAACCTGGCCCTGAACCGGTGTTGCTCAGCGTTCCCGGCTCCACGAGCAGCCGTAGGTTCTGTCCCACTGTCACATCCTCTGCACCATTGAAGCTCAGCCCCGGTGGAATTGTGAAGCCATTGTTGTCGATCGTATACGCCGCCGAACTTGCCAGCGTTACTGTGGCAACTCCGCCGATGGGCACGGCGCTGGTTGGAACCGGACTGTTGTGCAGTAGCATCTCGACGATCAACTCGCCTGCAGGAGTCGGGAGCGGAAGGATCTGGATGATAGTTCCCTCAACCGTCTGCGTGTTCGCTGCCTGAACGTAGGTTACCTGGCTTGCCGTAAGCACGCCGGAGTAGCCGGTCGCAGCCACGCTGGAGACCGCCACCGTCACAATCTGGCCCTGCGCCAGGCAGCCGAGGCCCGGCGTGGTGCAGGCGCTCGAAGGGAAGTTGTCAAATGCCGTACTGCTCGTCGTGGCGATGTCAAAACTGCCGCCCCACGGCGCCTGTACAGTGAACACGCCCGTGGAAGGCGTGACCGTCACGACGGTGCCGGTGATCGAACCCAATTGGGGCGGCGTTGGAGCCGATGGAAGCTCGGAGATGGTGACGCCATTCGTCGCGCCGAGATTCACTGAGAGATCGGGTTGAATCACGGTGTTGAGATGGAAGTCGATGGCGAAGCCGAGTGGCGAGGTAGCGCCGACAGTGATGGGAAAGGGCGTGGACGTAAAGCTGAGCGAGGACGAGTTGTTGTCGAATGCGGGCGTCAGCTGACAGATGCTGCCCACCGCGCACGAGTTCCCAAGGGACGAATCCGACTGGTTGTAGATGACCAGTTGCGGGTTGGCAAAAGTCAGACTGAGGCTGCTGTACGTTCCTGGAGGAACCTGTGCCGAACTGAGAAACGCGGAGACCGCCTGCAGTTGCGTCACATCAATCTGGGGAGGCGTGTCACTGCCAAAAGCGGAGATGTTATTGAGAAGTGAGACCGGGGACCCGCTGGTTGGCGTCAACGTCGCGTTCGCCAGAGTTACTTGAAAGAAAAGAACCGACACGCCCGCCGGCGGATCGTCAGTCATGGTCATGTAGACTGTTCCCTGCGGCGAAGCCGGACAGCCGCCACCGCAGCTGCCCGTGACAGCCGGGTCAGAACCGCATCCCGCGAGAAGCGCAGACATTGCCGGAATGACGATGAAGGCCAGAGATTTGCGGATCATAGTTCCTCCTGATTCCCCGAGGCCCGTGGCAAGTTTGCACCTGATCATCGCATTGGCGCGGCGGGTGCAGAGAGCTACGCTGGAGGCGTTCACTCCATCAATTTTGCCCGCTTCCCTGCCAAGAGTCCCGCGCGAAGCGGGGAGGTTTGTCCCAGAGTGGTATTTAACCCGCCATTATAGACGAGCAAATTGTCTCGGGGTTACAGGGGCAGTTACCTTTGATTTCCCCGGCAATTGCCGACTCACGAATAGCGCAGCCAGCGGATGATTTCAGGCAAGGTCGCGCGCTTCCCGTACATTAGAATCCCGACTCGATAGAGACGCGACGAAACCCAAAGGACGCCCCAGATGCTGATAACCATCAGGCCGATGGAGACAGCGAACTGCCACATGGGAGGAATGTCGGAGGCCATGCGCAGAAACATGATAATGGGAGCGGTGGGCGGAAATAGAGACGCGGCGATGGAGGTAAGGGAGTTGGAGTCGTTGATGATGACAACGATGAGAGCGAAGCTGAGCCAGGTTGGCGCGGCTGCAAGCGGCATGTACATCTGCAACTCCTGCTCGGTTTCGCAGGTTGCAGCCAGGCCCGCGAAGAGCGAGCTGTAAAGAAGGAAGCCGAGGACGAAGTAAACGGGGAAAAGAACGGCCTCAGTGACCGTGAAGTGAATGGCGAACTGGCCGGTAAGGATGGCCGCGGCAAGCGGAGTGGCGAGAAGGATGATTGCGGCGACGACCCAGATGAGGATCTGTGTAAGGCCGACAGCCCCCACTCCGATGAGTTTACCGGCCAACATGTCACTGGGCTTGACGGTGGCGAGCATCACCTCAAAAATACGCGAAGTTTTTTCCTGAATGATGGAGCGCGCGACGTTCATGCCGTAAATGAGAGTCGTCATGGAGAGAAGGATGGCCATCACATAGCCCTTCCAGAACGAAGCCTGGGCGTTGCTTTTCACGATCGAATTCTTCTTCACTTGGTAGGTTGCGACGGTGACGCCTTTGACGACAGCGTCGGCAGAGCCTGGTTGCATCCCCTGGGCGGTGAGGTCGGTGTCGACAAGGCCTTTGTCCAGCGCTTCTTCAAGTCTGGCAGCCGTGACAAAATCGCCGGAAGAGTTGGAGTAGTAATCGGCAGTGGGCAACTGGCTGTCGCGCGAGTTGATGAAGAGCACCCCGTTAACGCTCTTGTTCCTGACCAGCTCGGTAAGGCTGTCCCGCGTGCCTGGTGCGGACGGATCGACAATATCCACCGTGGGCGCGGCGTCTTTTTCTGTCAGCAGCTGGGCACGCACCGCGCTGGCCAGTGCGGCATTCTGCGCGGCGATAACGAGATGCTTGTGCGAGCCCATGCCCTGGTTGGCCATGTAGGCAATGCCCAGAATCGCCGCGAAAAGCGCAGGCAGGCCGATCGTGGACATGCGGAAGGCGCGGCCGCGAATCTGTTCCAGGTACTCACGGCGGGCGATGAGGAGAATGTTAGGCATCGACCTTTCCTCCCACGGTGCGAATAAAAATCTCTTCGAGAGACGGCTCGACCAGCTCAAAGCGATAGATGCGGGCGACAGCCGAAGCTTCGCGGAGGAGCTTTTGCGCGTCGCCGTGCTCCTTGAGCCGGATCTCGGCGTGCCCCGAAAAGTTCTTGGCTTCGGCTACTTCAGAGGAATTGAGAAACGAAGCGCCGCCTTCGAACTCGACAATCACATGATTGCGCTCGTAGCGGCTCTTGATTTCTCGCATGCGCCCGGAGAGGACGGCCTCACCGTTGTTGATCAGGCAGATGGAGTCGCAAAGCTTCTCCACCTGGTCCATGCGATGCGTCGAAAACAGGATCGCGGCTCCTTGATCCTTGAGTTCGATCAGGGTGCGTTCCAGCAGCACTGCGTTGACAGGATCGAGGCCGCTGAAGGGTTCGTCCATTACGATCAGTTTGGGCGAGTGCAGGATCGAGCCGATGAACTGGATCTTCTGCTGCATGCCTTTGGAGAGTTCCTCGGTCTTTTTGTCGAGGGCGTCGGCGATCTCAAGGCGCTCGGCCCAGGCTGCTGCACGTTTGCGGGCTTCTGCGGCGTGGAGGCCGTGAAGCTCGCCGAAGAAAATGAGCTGCTCGAGAACTTTCATCTTCTTGTAGAGTCCGCGCTCTTCGGGCAAGTAACCGACGTGATCGAGGCTGGCGCGCTCAAAAGGTTTTCCGAAGAGGCTGATGCGGCCGGAGTCGGGCATGGTGATGCCCATCATCATGCGGATGGAGCTGGTTTTCCCGGCACCGTTGGGGCCAAGAAGGCCAAACATCTGGCCCGCATCGATCGAGAGATCGAGATTATGGACAGCGACTTTGTTCTCGTAGGCTTTGGTGACTCCTGCGAGATGGACAACGGACATGCTGGCTCCGGGCAATGGGGTTGGGGTTGGCAATGGATGGAAGGATGTACTCCCAGGAAGAGTGTAGCAGGGAGAGGCAACAAGGCTTGCGCAGCGAGAGGTGTTCGCTCGAGTTGGCGTTTTAAGAAGAAAAGCGGTGGTTTGAGAACCGAGGAAGCCGGCAGCGGATGAGTAATGTATACTTCGAAAGCTTCGGTCCCCGCGAAGAAAAACTCCTTGAAAGGCAAAACTCATGTCCAGTTATCTCGTGCAATGCTCCTACGCGTCTCCAGCGTTGGCAGCTCTCATCGCGAAGCCTCAGAACCGGACCGAGCACGTGAAGAAAGTAGCGAAGAAGCTTGGCGGCAAGATCGTTGGATCGTGGCTGTCGTTTGGCGAGCACGATCTTGTGATGTTGGTTGAAATGCCCGACAATATCAGCGCGGCGGCCTTGGCGTTGGCTGCTGCTGCGGGCGGCTCTTTGAAATCGATCAAGACGACTCCGCTGATGAGCATTGAAGAGGGGATGGCTGCGCTGGAGAAGGCAGGAACCTCCGGTTATACGCCCATCGCGACTTCATAACAGAAGCACCGGATGCGGCAGAACCACCGCGCAGATTGAGCCGTTGGGGAGGTTGTGCGCCGGCCGGCTCGCATTTCGCCAGCGACTACATCAGCCTTTTGCGCAGCAAATCGAGGGCCTGTTGCGCCGCCCACTCGCGGATGCGCTGGCGGTCGCCGCGGAAGGTTCGCTCCATCGCGTCGGTAGTTTGCCCATCAGTCACCGCCATTTGCACCAGGCCGACGGGTTTCTTCTCAGTGGCGCCCGTGGGCCCGGCGATGCCAGTCACGCCCAGACCGATGGTGGCGCCTGTGCGCGTGCGAATGCCCTCAGCCAGAGCCCTGGCCACCTCGGCCGAGACCGCGCCGTACTGCGCAATCATTTCTGAGGGTACATCGGCCAGTTCAGTTTTAAGACGATCGGAGTAAACGACAGCGCCGCCCGCAAAATTGCGTGACGCGCCGGGAACTGAAGTAATGCGCTGCGCAATGAGCCCGCCGGTGCAGCTTTCGGCCACCGCCAGCGTGGCTTGGCGCAAGCCGAGATAGTAAAGGACGATCTGTTCGAGGGTATCGCCCTGCGAGGAGTAAAGGAAGTCGTCAAGAGCCTCTTCCATGTGTTCGGCAAGTTCATCCACGCGCTCCTGCGCTGCCACGGGGCTTGCTTTCGAACAGATGAGCGTAATCTGAAGGTCGCCGGCGTGCGCCAGAAGCGTGGTTTCCACGTCGGTGTAGGCGGAGTAGATTGGGGCCAGGATTTTGTCGGCCTGCGATTCGGGGATCATGGCGGCCTTCAGTGTGCGCGTTGCGATGGCGCGCGGCGGCACGACTTCGCGCAGGCGCGGCATGCACTCGTCGTCGAAAAGCGGTTTGCACTCGTGCGGCGGGCCCGGTAAGAGAGCGATCAGCTTGCGATATCCCTCAAATGTTGTGTCAAGCCATTGGCCCGGGGCGCTCCCATTGGGATTCTGCAAAAGCGTTGCTCCCTGCAGCACGTCAGCCTGCTTGAGGTTGTTTTGCGGCATGGCAATCCGCCAGGTGGCGGCACGAGCGTGAAGCGCGGCCACTTGCGCGGCATCACGTCGCAGCTTGACTGACAGAGCTTCCGCCGCCGCTTCCCGCGTCAGGTCGTCTTCGGTGGGCCCGAGGCCGCCCATCAGCAACACGATATCAACGCGGCCAAGCGCGGTGCGGATGGCGCTCACGATGTCATTGCGGCGGTCGCCGACGATTGTTTTGAAGGCAACGGTGACGCCGATTTCGTTGAGCTTCTCAGTCAAATACAGAGAATTCGAGTCCTGCCGGAACGGGGTCAGCATCTCAGAACCGACGGCAATGATTTCAGATTTCATGAGAAACAGTTACCAGCTCCCAGCTTTAGCTTCTGGCTCCCTTGGCGCGGCGCCGACTGCGCCGAGTTCTGCCAATCGGTGGATTCGACGAGAGCGGCACAAAAGCACGCAATCGCGTCCACCGAACGATTGGCTGGAGGCCAGCAGCTAAAGCCTAGATAAGGCTCTGGCCCTCGACTCCCAAATCCAAATCATAAACTGCGTCGTTGGTGGTCAGAACCGCAGTTCCGAGCGGCGAGAAAGCGATCCCAACCAGGTTGTTGCCCGCCAGCACGAGGGACGCTTCACCTTTGGGCGTGACGCGAACGATACCGTGACGGCCATGCAGGCATGCAGCAAGATAGACATCGCCACCGTCTGCGATTGCGAGACCCTGCGGGCGTCCCAGGCCCCGGTACCAGACTCGTGTGTCGCCGTTTGGCTCAATGGCCCAGATGGCTTCATTCGACGAGAGCGACGGAGCGGTGACGAAGAGTGTACCACTGGCGTTCACAGCCAGGTGATACGCAGCTACGCTCGGTTCAAGCGTAGCGTGGACAAATATCTGACGCTGGGGATTGATTTTGAAAATCGTGCCGCTGCGGTCACCGACGAAGAGATTGCCCTCCCCGTCGAAGGCAGCGCCGGTGGCCACACCCATGCCTTCAGCGTATGTGCTGAACTCTCCAGCCGCATCGACGCGGTACACGATACCTTCGGCGCGCGAAGTGACGAAAAGTTCGCCTTCGGGATTGAACGCGAGCCCAGTGGCGTTGAGCATACCCGTGACGAAGGGTGTGCCGCGGCCGTTGGGACTGATCCGCACCACGGAGACGGGCGTTTGCTTGCCCCGTGCACCGGAGATGGTGGCGTAGATCATACCGGAGCGGCTGACCGCCGGGCTCGTCACAGGGTGCAGCCCATCGTTAAGCTGCCGTGCGACGCGCACGTAGGCGGCGTTCGCCGACCCGGCGGGGCTGCGCACTTCAATAAGACCGCGGGAAGGTGATCCGGGGACGCGAAACGCGAGCCGCGTGGGTCGGCTCATGATAACGTGAGCAGGTTCTCCATCAACGAGCACTGCAGGCGGGCCCAGGCTGTTCGGGCCAAGAAAGATCCCCGTCACTTCGATCTCTCCGAAAGGCAATGCCGCGGGCGGAATCACATCATCGACGCGAGGCGGCGGAACTGTCTCGGAGCCGGGTTGGGAGGAGGCACGGGCCATTATTATTCAGGTTAGAACCAGATGCGCAGCAAAGATGCCACAAACAAAGCATACAGCCCTGCGCCCGCGTCGTCGAAGACGATGCCCCATCCTGCAGGAAGGCGCTCCAGGCGGCGAACGGGAAACGGCTTGGTGATGTCGAACAGTCGAAAGAGGAAGACGGCAATCAGGCCGTGTGCCCAATCGCCGGGACATCCCAGCAGTGCGATCCATTGGCCGATCACCTCGTCGATCACCACAAAGCCGGGATCGTGGCGACCTGACTCGCGCTCGACTATCGTTGCCGCTGGCACCCCAAGCAAGCTGGCCAGAACGATAGCGGCAAAGAGTGCGACAAGCAAGACGCCGCGTGACGGATGAAAACTGAGAGTCGCGCTGAGCCAGAGAAGCGCAGCGGCGATGGAGCCCCAAGTGCCCGGTCCAGGCTTCAGATAGCCCGTACCGAAAAAGGTCGCGACTGCCCACGCCCACCGGTTTCTCTTTTGGATTGGTGCGATACAGACTTCCTCAGTGCTCATGTGAGCCACCGGTCCGCGTCGTGCCTGATCCGCCGAGATCTTCCAGGACCTCTGGATCTAAGACGGGCGAGCTGATTTTGTAAGCGCCGCTGGCCCACTTCCCGAGATCGATTTTCCGGCAGCGATCGCTGCAGAAGGGAAAATCCTCGTCATTGTGATGCACAAGCATGCCACATGTCGGGCAACGGAAAAATTCGGCGGATTTATTCTTTGCGGGCATGGCGCGCTGCGGCGGAGCAAAGCCGCTCTCAAGGAATATGGTAGCCCCTGATGGCCGTGGCTCGTGCGTCGTGAATTGTGATTTGTGAAAGGCCCGAACGCACGGTTCACGAACCACGATCCACGGCTGTTCTATATCCCCTTCAGCAGCGTTTCCAGCCTCTTCAGCGCTTCCCGGCGTGCGGTGGTATTGGCGGGGTTGGTATTGTCGGGGTCCTCGCCCGCGCGCATAAAGCCATGGCCCGCGCCTTCGTAGATCACCGGGTCGTACTTCTTTCCCGCGGCGGCCATGGCAGCTTTTGTGTCGGGAACGGTTGCGGAGATGCGCGCATCGTTGCCCCCGTAGAAGCCATAGACGGGCGCCGTGATCCCCGCGAGCGCCGCGGTCGGCGGCGGAGGTCCATAAAAAACGAAGGCCGCGTTCAAATTGTGACGCTGTGTCGCGAACAGGAACGATTTGCCTCCGCCCCAGCAGAAGCCGATGACCGCGAGCTTCCCGTCTGCCGCCGGCAGTTTCAGCGCGTAGTCGGCTGCGGCATTCAAATCCGCATTCACAGTGCCAGGGTCGAGACCCGATACCGCTTTGATGACAGCCTGCTGGTCGGCGAAGGCGCTTGTGTTGCCGCCGTTAGGGCCGAAGCCCGAAAGCAGATCCGGCGCAATCACAATGTACCCCATCGCGGCGATGTCATCGGCCATGGAGCGCGCCCAATCGCTCAGCCCGAAGATTTCGTGGACGAGCAAAACCACTGGCGCCTTGCGACTCACTTCAGGATAGACAATGAACGCGTCGATAGTCCGCGAGCCGCGGGTGATCTTAACCCATTCCTGATGGCGCGGGGACTTGTTCAAGAGCGCTTTAGCCCAATCCTGACTGAATGCGGGTAACGCGGCGAGGGCGAGCGCAGCGATGATCGCCACCCAGGAGATTCGTTTGGCAGCAGTGAAGGGAAGCTGGTATTTCATGCGGGAAAGGATACTACACGGACAAGACAATCGGTGGACCGTCAACGCCCTGCAAGAACGCCAGAATAGAAATCGGCCGTCGGAGGTTATTATCACCCTGAAGAAAGTGGCTTTTGTATTGGCTTCAATTGGCGCGCTCGACCTGGCCCGTCCTCTACGTGCGCAGACTGGATACGACGATTTGCCCGAAGATCCGACGATTGTGCCGGCCTTGGTCAGCGGGGCCGGCGCGCTCGCAACAAGCATTTGGAGAGTCGGCAAGCGATAGCATCGATGCGGAAAAGCGCCGGCTCGCCGCAATTCGCTTATGCTGAAACCGTGTCTCTCGACTGGAAATCCGGCGCGCTCCTTGAGGGCGTGCGCTGCTACCGGAGGCAGGAATTCTGGCAGGCCCATGAGCATTGGGAGAGCGTGTGGCTGCGCCTGCAGGAACCGGAAAAAGCGTTTCTCCAGTCACTGATTCAGATCGCCGCCGCCTTTCACCATCTGCAAATTGCAAACACACGGGGCTCCGTTTCGCTGCTTGGCAAAGCCCTGCGCCGGTTGCAACCATATCCCGAGTACTTTGGCGGCATCCATCTGGCTCGGCTGCGCCAAGAAGCCGGCCAGTGGCTTTATGCCTTGGAAACCGGAACGGGAGAACAGCCGGCGCATTTTCCAGAGATTTGGCCGGATTGAACGAGCGCTGACGCTCAGCGCTGCGAATGACGCCGAAGCAAATCCCTGATCTTCTGACCCCTGAGAGCAGGCCCTCACTCAATCGCCGGCCTATCCCCTGGTGAACGGCGATGGGCCAATCCATTTCATCTCGTAGCGATTCATGAACTCGGCCGTCAGGGCGAGCTTAGGGTCGGGTGCGCCGTCGCGAAAGAACTTTTCCATCATGCCGGCAGGCGTGAAGGCGATGAGCATGCGGCTTTCTGGAGCGACTGAAGAGAATGCATGGGGGACGCGGCGGGGACCGAGAACGGATTCGCCGGGTTTCAGTTGCACGCGTTCGTCACCGACCTGAAAGACCACTTCGCCTTCCATCACGTAGAACCACTCGTCCTGGTAGAGGTGGAGGTGAAGTGGCGGCCCACCGGGAACCAGATGACTGTGCTCGATGACAAAGAGATTGCCGCCAGTATCGCTCGAGAGCACCTTGAAGGCGAGGGAACTGATGCCCATGGAGTGCGGAGTGCCGAGACGATCCTGGCCGGCGGGGACCACGTGCAAAGCGGGCGCCGGCGACGCTGCAGGTGACTCCGCGGAGGCTTCGATTCCGATACACTCGAACAGCGCAGCGGCGGGCACGAACGAGACGGCGGACCTGAGGAACCTACGGCGTTGTAGAGACATGCGCCAATGGTACGCGCGAGGCACGTGATTGAAAACAAAAAAGCACGCCTCAGGGCTCCATCGAGACAATGCGCGCTACCACATCGTAGTCGTGGGCCGCGGTAATCTCGCCGCGGTAGAAGCGGCCAGCTTCGAGGGCGTCGACCGGGCCGAAGTCGTTGATGTAGACCTTGCCGTCGATCTCCGGCGCGTGGAACTGCGTGCGGCCCTCCCACAGCAGCGGCGTCTCGGCGCTCTCGCCTTCGGCAAGGACAGTGACTTCACGGCCGATCCAGTTTTTCTTGGCTCGGCGTGAAATGGATTGCTGGATCCTCATCAGTCTCCGCCGGCGTGACTCAATGGTGCGCCTGGGAATCTTCGCGTCGAGCGTGATCGCGCCGGAACCTTCTTCGTCGGAGTAGCAGAAGACGCCCAGCCAGTCGAACTTGGCTTCTTTGATGAACTCTCCCAAAACCAATACGTCACGAAGTGATTCGCCGGGAAAGCCGACGATGAACGAAGTGCGGAGGGCGATGCCGGGAACAGCGGCGCGTACTTTCTCGAGGGTCTTCAAGAAAATATCTGCGCCGGCCCCGCGCCTCATCCGCTTGAGGACATCGGGCGAGGCGTGCTGCAACGGCAGGTCGAGATACTTGCAGATGTTCGGGTGTTTCGCGATGGTCTCGAGCAGGCGGCCGGTAATGCGGTTGGGATATGCGTAGAGGAAGCGCAGCCAGCGCAGGCCCTCAATCTTAGCGAGTTCATCAAGGAGCGTGGCGAGGCCGTCGCGCAAACCGAGGTCTTCACCGTAGCAGGTCGTGTCCTGGCCGATAAGCGTGATCTCCTCGACTCCTCGGGCAACAAGCTGTTGCGCCTCCACGACAACCGACTCGAAACGCCGCGAGCGGAACTTGCCTCTCAAATTGGGAATCACACAGAAGCTGCAAGGGTGGTCACACCCCTCGGCGATTTTGATGTACGCCGATGAGCGCGGTGTAGAGAGCAGCCGCGGGGTTGTTTCGTCGTAAAGATAGGTCGGCAACAAATGCGATGCGCCCGCCCACGAGTCCCGCCGAAAACGGCCTGCGCGTTCACGTTGATCGCCTTCTGGTCGCGATGCATGCACGGGCTCAGCGGACCTGTGTGTGCCGGCGAGCGATTCCTTCCCTGACCGGGTATCGGCATGCTCTGTTCTAAGAATGTTGAAGGGCGACAGTCGGACTGAGGGCTCGGGTGCGACACCGGCGGCGTCGAGGATGGCCTCAAGCTCGCCGGTGCCGACGACCGCGTCAACTTCGGGGATGTTTTTCCGGATTTCGTCGCGATAGCGCTCGACGAGACAGCCCGCGACGATGAGCTTGCGGGCGCGGCCTTCGGTCTTGTGCCGGGCCATCTCGAGGATGGTATCGACCGACTCCTGTTTGGCGGTATCGATGAAAGAGCAGGTGTTGACGACGAGAATCTCGGCTTCTTCAGGACGCGCAGTGAGGCGCGCGCCGGCGCGGTCGAGGAGGCCCATCATGACTTCGGAATCGACGAGGTTCTTAGGGCAGCCGAGAGAGACGAAGCCCACGACAGGGGAGGTTTTTGCGTTGGCAGAGCTCACCTATTCATTGTAGTGAAGAAGTGAAGGAGTGAAGGAGTGAAGGAGTGAATGAGCGAGGCCGTAGCCGCACGTCGTAACCTTCTTTGCTTTATTCACTATGGCCCATCTTCATTTTCCTTAAGGTGGTGGCAGGCCGCCGAGGTAGAGGTCAGAGCCGGTGGTTACGTGCGCGAGGAGAGCGGTGATGGCGGGCGAAGGAAAACGATGGGCGACGGGCTGGATGCACGAGATGTCGGGGGGAGATGTGACCGTCTTTGCGCGTATCCTGTGCGACGCGGATTCCTCGGCAAAGCAGTGATTGTCAGAGAGGCCGGCGACACTGACATCGACAAGAAGCTTGATGCAGATTGACCGGTCGCTCGATCAGGCGTCTTTGCGGTAAAGCAGGTCGCGGATGGCGCGGCGGCGCGCGGCGTTCACTTCCATTTCAGCGCGGCGTTCAGTGGGATCAAAGGGGCGGCGTTCGACGGGCTCCGACTCTTCGGGTTCGCTGCATGCGGGGCAGCGATTTGCGAAGCCGGGCTTATCGGGACGGAGTTCGAATTCCTCCTGGCAGACGACGCAGGTGCGAATCGGGAACGACATTGACAAACATGGTAACGAAAGTGGGGTGTGGAAAAACAGAGGATGCTTCGCGAGGCCGGCAGCTGAAAACCTGGTTCGCGATCTGACGCCCGCATCGCTTCACGGTCTCGATTTTGCGCTCTTTCTAGTTCGCCAGCACCGCCCGGTACCGTACTTTGCCCTTCTTCACCTTTTCAATCGCATCGTTGGCCTTGTTCATTGCATACACTTCGGTCATAGCTTTCACATCATGGCGCGCGGCAACGTCGAGCATTTCGCGAATGCGTGCCGGAGAGCCTATTGGACTGCCGCCCACGGTCCGCTGGCCCGAAATCAATGGGAAGGCGTGCACGGAGACGGGCGACGGCGGAACACCCACGAACCAGATTGCTCCATTGGGACGCAATGTGCCCAGGAAAGTGTTCCAATCCTGATCGGCGTTGACAGTCGTGATTACGAAGTCGAGCGCGCCGGCCACATCTTTCAACGCCTTGGTTTCGCGGCTATTCACGAAGTGCTGCGCGCCAAGAGTATGAGCCTCTTCTTCCTTGCCCGCGGAAGTAGAAAAAGCGTAAACTTCGGCGCCAAAGACTCGCGCGAACTGGATGGCCAAATGCCCGAGGCCTCCAATGCCCACGACGCCGACGCGGGACGACGGATTGATGCCGTTCATGCGCAGCGGGTGGTAGACCGTGATCCCGCCGCAGAGCAGTGAAGCGGTGTGTTCGCTGGAAAGCGCATCGGGAATGGGAATGACAAAGCGGGAGTTGGCGCGGACGCGATCGGCGTAGCCGCCGTGACGATGGACGCAGGTGCCTTCCGACTGAGGGCAGAGATTCTCCTGACCGCTCGTGCACCACTCGCACTGGCCGCATGAATCGGACTGCCAGCCGAGGCCGACCCGTTGGCCAACTTCAACGTTGCGGACTTCTGATCCCACGGCTGAGACTGTGCCGATCACCTCGCTCCCCGGGATAAAGGGATACTGGCTGATGCCCCAGTCGTTTGCGATGAGATGAAGATCGCTATGACAGATGCCGCAATGAGAAACGGCGATCTCGACCTCATTGGCGTCAAGCTTGCCGGGTTCATAGCGGAAAGGCAGAAGCTCTGCCCCAGCCGCGTGCGCCGCAAGACCTTGAATCTGAGCCATGATTGCTCCGCAGTCCTCGATAATCGGTCATTGGACCGGAAGAAGCCCCAAAAATTCGGTCCACATGAATGAAACGTGAAATTTCGTTGTCCCTAGTCTAAACCGCCGCCCGGTTCGATATGCACATTGAGGATTTGAAAGCCGGTTAATACGCCTCCAGCCGGCGCCTGGCCGGCAACTTCGGCCGATTCGCCGTTCAAACCAGCCTCTTGAGCGTTGCGGAGTGGCTCGAGCGCATTGGCCATCGAAAGAGGAAGGCTGGTGAGCGTCTCCCCGTCGATTTCACCCTGCGTCTCGGGAGCCAGGAGGCTGACGTACACGCGATCGGCGGCGTGTTGATTGCGTGCCTGTGCGAGGACGGTTTTGAGATCGGCCTGCGGGATGCCCGGGCCGAAGCGCGCTTGTTGAAGGGTGCGGTCGAGAGTTGCACCGTCAGAAACCAGAACACGCAAATTGCCGGCCGTGAGGCGCGCCGGCAACTTCACGGGGATTCGAACGTTGCGCTCAGGCTGCTGCCACGGACGGAGGGTAGCTTCGACTTCCACTGTGTCGCCGGCATGAATGATGTTCCCAGAGACGACGCGGGCCTGCTCAAGCGCGACCTGAACATGGCGGGAAACTCCCTCAACGTGAAGATCGATCTGGCGGACTGCGCCTTGGCGCGCCCCGTTCGAATAAAGTTGTTGGAACTGCTGGCCAGCTTCGAGAGCGGCCATCATAGGTGCGGGAGCGAGACCAGAGTCGGCGGCAGCCCATTGATCGAGAGGCACAGAAGGAAAATCGGCAAGGTCGATTTTACCCGTCACATGGTAGCTGAGCGCCGAGCTGCTCTCATTCGTCTGAAGCAGTGACTGGTAAAGCACCACCTGCATGGCAAGCGGCGTCAGCGATGGCAGATCGAGGATGTCGACGTTGACTTTCTGTGAGCCTTCGGCGGTGTCGATTGTAATGTGCATCGGGATCATTTGCGCTTTCGTGCCAAACACGCCGCGGATACCCGATTCACGATCCTCGGTGAACTCGCCTACCGTCGCGCCGGTGTTGATGATCTTGAATGCCTGGAGTGGCGATGCAAGCGTGGCGAGAACATCCGCCGTGGTCATGGGGAGTGAAACGAGGCCGGCTTCGAGGACTGGATGACCACAGGCGAGAAGCTGTTTGGGATCGACGTATGTGACCGTGCAGGTGGCGGAGATTTCAAGATCTCCGCGAACGAGCTGCATGCTGACCGCTGAGCCAGGAACCAGCCCCTGATGAGGGGAAACATGTGAAACATCTGGCGCTGAAGCCGCCCCCGTGCCCCCCACCGCGACAGTGGTCAAGCTGGTGCCCGCGGTGCGCTCTTGCCAGAAGCGGATGGCATCGGGGCTAAATCCGCTCATAACGAGAGGTGTTTCGATCGGCTGAAAGACTGTGTTGGCATCGAAGAGTCCCGACGCCTTCGATGTGCCGGTGTTTTCGGCCGCAGATGCCAGCGACGAAGCAAGAAACGAGGGGGTGTACGCTTCGGGCGATTCAAGTGATTCACCGGGCCGGACGTTCGCAGCCTCTCTCAATTCGGAGTCGTGCGCGGCCAAGTCGCGGACTTCGAGGATCTGCTCAATGGGTGTGATGCCGGCGATCGGATCTTTGCTGAATTGGCCAATGCGATAAGAGAGCGAACCGATCAGCTTTCCGTCGACGTAGACGGGGCTTCCGCTCATGCCTTCGACCACCCCGGTGTATTCCGGTTTCGCGCCGTGTAACTGGGCCAGGATCATGTCCTGGCCCGGGCCTCGGGCGCCTCGCAGAACGCCCAGGATTTCCACCCGCATGGGCTCGGGAACGGAGCCCTGAAACACGGTCCACGCAGTTCCGGTCATACCACGGTGTACTTCGCTCAGGGGCAGGATCGCCGTGGTTTTCGGCGGTCCGGCGGCAGGCGGGGCATCCTGCGCTGTTATTGAAAGACACGCCGAAAACGCAAGGAGCAATGCTGCGGGAAGCGGGGCAATCGGTGTCCTGGGCAATGATCTCACGTCTATATAGAGTACAGTGAGGGGGCAGTGGGTAGCTGAATGACCTGCCAAAACGAAGTTTTTGCCACTGAGCGGTGCACAGAGCCGATCGTCTATTCTTGTGTGCACAAGAGGTTGCTATGCGAATCAAGCGTCTGAAGCTGAATCTACTCGAGAGTCTCTGGATTGTGCCTGCTTATGTGGCGCTCTGGGCGTTGACGGCTGCGCCACTGGTAGAAGCCCAGGCGCAGACCAGCCAGCCGGCGCAGCAAACTCAGCAGCAGCCGCAGCAGGACCAGACGGCGCCTGACGCGGGAGGACCAAACGGAGACAACGGCGCGATCGCGCTGCCCCAAAAAACCGAAAATCCGGATGATAATCCGCCACCGGCGCCCGCCGAACCCAAGTTCAAGAACCCCGAAGGCATGCCGAATATGGGCCTTCGCATCGAGGTGCCTGAAGTCACGATCGACGTTGGAGTGCTGCTGGAAAAAACGCACCAGTTCGTCCCTGGACTGAAGCCGTCGAACTTCCGCGTTTTTGAAGATGGCGTGGAACAGAAAATCGAAGGATTCAAGAGAACTGAAGCACCCATAACCGCGCTGATTCTGATGGAATATGCGGCTAAGGGGATGGCCTTCAGGATCGATGCGCTGAATTCAGCATGGGCTTTCACACAGCAACTGCGGCCTCAGGATTACGTGGCCATGATGACCTTCGACCTGAATACCCACATCGTGAGCGACTTTACGCAGGATAAGATGCAGATCCAGCAGGGTATCCAAGAACTCGGCAACGCCGTCTACATGCCCGCCGCGTTCTCTGAGACGAACGTTTTCGATGCCCTGGCCGAGGCGATGGACCGTTTGAGCCGGATTGAAGGACAGAAGTACATCATTCTCATCGCATCGGGCATCGATTCCATGTCGAAGCTAACGCTCGATAAAATCTTGGCGCGCGTCAAGGCGTCACGCGATATCACAATCTTCACAATTTCCACGGGCGGGCTGCTGTTGGCGATGACTGAAGGCGGCCCAGGCATGATGGCCGGCATTCGCGACTTGAATTACTTGCAGGCTGACAACCAGATGCAAACCTTCTCGAACTTAACCGGCGGGATGCACTTCGCGCCACGGTTCGTCGGAGAATTGCCAGACGACGTGCGCGCCATCAATGAAAACATCCGGGCTAAGTACGAGCTGGTGTACCACCCAACAAATGCCAAGCAGGACGGCACCTGGCGCAAGATTCGCGTGGAACTGGTGGACGATGAGGGACAACCGCTGCGCATGCAAGATGAGAAGCATAAGGCGCTTAAGTACGACATCATCGCCCGCAACGGTTATCGGGCCCGTCAGGAAGTGGAGTAGCAGAGGGAACCAGGGTGCCAGAAAAGTGACTTTCGGCGGTCATGGGTTGCACGAAAACTGGTGTCGCCCGGAGCACGAATCGCCTTCTCTCTGACAGACTCGGGCATATCTCCCCGGCCCGAAAGCCGCCAACTGCATCATTCAGTGCAGGCGCTCCGGAGGGGTTCCCGCGACGATTCCTTCCGATTCAATACACTAACTTCTAGGGCAGAAAATCCGGCTTCAACTTGAAGCCCTTGCGGGTTTCAAGCTACGTTACGTGATTACTGAAGTAATCAATCCCGGTAATAGGTCGTCATGCCGATTGTTTCCACTTCTGGCAACTCAAACCGAAAAACGTGCCGTCCCACAGCTAGCCCTATGATACGTTTAATCGTGCTTTAAGACGGCTCTACGGGTCGCAACTGGCACGTAGACAGCGAGTTTCGAGCAATCACCTGTGGCCTGTTTTGGCCTTTCCATGTTCGCTATTCTGCGGAGGACTTCACCCAATGTTTCCCTGTTTCCCCAAGTCTGCATTTCCCGTTCTGCTTTTTGCAGGGGCGTCCCTCATGCCTCAAGTTTTGTCGGGTCAGGCAACTGCACCCGCGCGAGGCCCTGCCAATCCATCGCCTTCGCGGTGGGACTTTGCCATTGAATACAGCTATCTGAATCCGAAGGGAACTGTTTCGACTCTGAATGGCAATGGTCAGCCGGTTACGGCATCCTATGACCCAGTCAATCTGGGCGGGGTCGCCAGTTACACCTACTTTTTTAACCGCATGGTGGGCCTGCAGGGCGAAGTTGGCGTCCACGAATTTGGATCACAGGTACCCGGTTCCAGCTCAGTTGGGACCCAGGGGAACGATGACGGCTTCACCACGGTGGCTGGAGGCGTTGTATTCCGCTTTCCGGTTGGAGCGGTTACCCCTTTTCTGCATGGTTTGGGTGGTGGTGCATTGGTTGGCGGTCCTTACTTTGAACCCAACCGATGGGGTCCGGATGTGACGGCAGGCGGCGGACTGGACGTCGAAACGCCTTGGTTCAACCACCATGTTGCGATCCGCGTAATCCAGGCCGACTACGAGTACATGCATGAGAACTGGGGCACCGGCATCTACCTTGGGATGGCGAATATCAACGCCACGCGCTTGAGCGCCGGCCTCGTCTTCCACGGCGGTTCTCTTGCGCCTCCCACGCCAATCACGCTCGCTTGTTCCGCAAATCCCGAGACGATCTACCCAGGGGATCCAGTGACCGTTACCGCCGACGCGGGAGGACTGAACCCGAAAGAAAACGCAATCTATAGCTGGTCAGGAACTGGTGTAACTGGAAGCGGGACCACAGCCACGGTGAGCACCGGTTCGCTCAGCCCCGGCGAGTATAACGTGCAGGGCACCGTGAAAGAAGGCAAGCCTGGAAGGGAGGGGGCGAAGCCGTGGGAAAACGCGAGCTGTACCGCCGGAATCACGGTAAAGGCGTTTGAGCCTCCAACGATCAGCTGCACGGTGAGCCCAAGCACCATCAAGCCGGGAGACACCGCGACTGTTACATGTGTGGCAGTGAGCCCGCAGAACCGTCCGCTGACGTATAGCTATTCAGCGACGGCGGGTACGGTAAACGGCACGGGAACCACAGCGGAGTACTCCTCGGCAGGCGCTCCGACCGGCACAGTGGGCATCACGGGCACTGTGGCCGATGACAAGGGGCACACAGCGAACTCGCAAGTAAGTCTGACAATTACAGCCCCATATGTTCCGCCAGCACCCAAGACGCAGGCACTTTGCACACTCAGCTTTGCAATGGATGCGAGGCGGCCGATGCGCGTGGACAACGAAGCCAAGGCATGCCTGGATCAGATCGCACTTGATCTGAAACAGCAGTCTGACGCCAAGGCTGTCCTGGTGGGTGAAGAAAACGCTGCTGAAAAGACCAAAGAAGCCAAGGAGCAGGCATACGCGAGCAAGCACAAACGCGCGACCGTAGATATGTTCGCCGCACAGCGTGCGGTCAACGCGAAGAACTACCTGGTGACGGAGCAGGGAATCGATGCTTCGCGCATCAGCGTGGCAACGGGTTCGATAGACGGGCAGACGGTGGAAGACTACCTTGTGCCCGCGGGCGCCACCTTCACGAACGATGTGAGCGGAACCACTCCGGTGGACGAATCGACCATTAAGCCGCAGGAGCGCAAACCACTGCCTCAACGACACTAGACGGCACGCCGTCCCGGTGAATTGACCCGCGTTGAAGCTGCGCCGAAGAGACGGCCTGAAGAATCTGGCGCGGCAGTTCAAACCAAAACAATAGGCTGACCGGAGACGATTCGGTCAGCCTTTTTGTTTCTCGCCGGCTGAGATTCGTTTCAGTTTTTCGGTTACCCGTTCCAGTTCTGCCACGATTCGGTTCTTTCCGGACGCCTTGAAGACCTTCAGTAATTCGCGAAAATACCAGAGCTGATGCTTGCGGCCGCGCTTGAAGCGTGTCCATACTTCCGGGCCGATCTTCCGGTAATCGTCGAGAATGGCCCGCGCATTATAGAGCTTGTCGGCCGCAGAGATCAGCTGCACATTTGCCGGTTCCTTGCGCAATCGTTTCAGATAGTTCCTTTTGCGTTCGGCCCACGGGTCTTTCTTATTCGGATCTTCGGTCAGGCTGTCGGAGAGCGCCTCGACCATGTTTGCGACATCGGGGCCAAAGTTGTGGTCGATGTCGTCGAGCCGCAACTGACCTCCGTGGTCCTCTGCCGCATCGTGCAACAGTGCAGCGATCACCATATCCTCGGTGACGGGAGCATGTCCCGCTTCACCCAGAACCAGTGCAGCCACGCCCAGCAAATGGGCCATAAAGGGAATATCGGTGCCTTTGCGACGCTCGATATGCAACGTGCGCGCGTAATCAACGGCTTGAGTAAACCGTGCGCTCAAGTGAAGCTGCTGCGTTTCCCAGATGTGTTCCGGTGCCCTCTTTTTCGCCATTAAGTCTCGCCGACAGACCTCGCTCCAAAAAATCTACTATATCGTTAACGGATTCAGGATGCTAAAAGGCAGACTAGGCCGGAGGGCTCGTCACTTCATCCAACAGATCAGACCGGCTTAGTCTTTCGGCAGATTCTGCAGGTCGATGCCGAGTTGCTGGCACTTTTTATAAAGGTGACTGCGCTCCAGGCCAAGCGCCTTAGCGGTTTGCGTAATGTGCCGCCCATGTTTCTCCAGCTCCGCGAGCACCTGCACGCGCTCGTAGGCAAGAACGCGCATTGCCAGCGGCCCACTGGCATTGCCGGATGAGAGATTTGCTCCTGACGTGCTCGCCGGCCCGCGGGCCGGCGGCAGCACAAGCCTTACCTCGCCGGAGGTGACTTCATTCGCCGCAAGAAGCAACAATCGTTCCACCACGTTGCGCAACTCGCGAATGTTTCCCGGCCATGCGTAATCCTTAAGAGCGTCAATCGCGTCAGGGGTGAAGACCGCCGGCTTCCATCCATTTTGTGCGCTGACCTGCCGGGCAAAGTGCTCGACCAACGCCGGAAGATCCTCGCGGCGTTCGCGAAGCGGCGGCAACTCCAAAGGAAACACGACCACGCGATGATAGAGATCACGCCGGAAACCGCCAGATTCTACAAGCTGTTCCAAGTTGCGGTGTGTTGCGACAATCACGCGCACATCAACGCTGACCGGTTTGTCGGCGCCGATACGTTCGATCTCGCTCTCTTCGAGTACGCGAAGCAGCTTGGCCTGCATCGATAACGGCATGTCGCCGATCTCATCGAGAAACAGAGTTCCCCGGTGCGCCTGCTCGAACTTGCCGGTATGGCGTTGCGCCGCGCCGGTGAAGGAGCCTTTCTCGTGGCCGAACAGTTCGCTTTCAATGAGCTCCGCAGGCACGGCGGCGCAGTTGAGCGTCACAAACGGGCCCGCAACGTGGTTGCTTTTCTCATGCAGCGTGCGCGCTACCAATTCTTTCCCAGTCCCCGTTTCGCCGTAGATGCAAACGCGCACCTCGCTCGCCGCCACACGCTCAATCTGCGCCATCACGCCGCGCATCTCTTCGCCGGTGAAGACCAGCGTGTGCTTACCGACGCGAGCCTTCAAGTCGCGATTCTCCGCTTCAAGACGCGTGATCTTGAGAGCATTGTCAAGCGTCACTAACAGTTTTTCAGTTGACAGCGGTTTTTCGAGGAAATCGAGAGCGCCGAGGCGAGTGGCACGCACTGCCATTTCAATGTGTGCCTGACCGCTCATCATCACAACCGGCGCGGCAACGCCCGCGGTCTTCAGGTCCTCAAGCAGAGCCAGGCCGTCGCGATTCGGCATCACCACGTCGCTCAGAATCAGATCGAAAGTCTGCGAACGCGCCAGTTCGAGCGCGCGGGTCGCGTTATCGCACACGACGGCTTCGTGTCCGGAGA
>Ga0335074_10000492_pt1 | contig 56925 bp, 61 predicted proteins | sample Lox_Sample_23_FD_206715 | JGI IMG/M metagenome (GOLD analysis project Ga0335074, IMG submission 206715) | Soil microbial communities from Loxahatchee National Wildlife Refuge, Florida, United States - Lox_Sample_2.3 | ecosystem: Environmental > Terrestrial > Soil > Wetlands | place: USA...
GCATCCTTCTTAGCCTGGCCAAACAAAGCAGAGTTCACCTGGTAAGGCGCGAAGATCTTCTTTCGCGCCTCCGTCTCCGCTTCCTGACCCATGCTCGCCCAGACGTCGGTGTACACCACATCTGCACCTGTCGCCGCCGCGGCTGCATCGTGGGTCAGGGTCAGGCTGGCATTGGTTTCGCCGCAGCGCTTTCTCGTCCATGCAATCGCCGCGTCGTCCAGCTCGTAACCCGGCGGCGTGGCAATCCAGACATCGGCGCCCAGTTGCGCTCCCAGAAACATCAGCGAGCGCGCCACGTTGTTGCCGTCGCCGATATAGGCGACCTTCAGCCCCGAAATGCGACCCTTCACTTCCAGCATGGTCAGGTAATCGGCCATCGCCTGGCAGGGATGGCTGTAGTCCGTCAGCCCGTTGATCACCGGAATGCTGGCGAACCTCGCCATCTCGGTCACGATTTCGTGCGCAAAGGTGCGAATCATGATGCCGTGCACCATGCGCTCCAGATTCTTCGCCACGTCATACACCGACTCGCGTTTGCCCAGGCTGATCTCCGCCGGTGAAAGATACAGAGGATGTCCGCCCAGTTCCTCCATGCCGACATCGAATGTCACCCGCGTGCGCAGTGACGGCTTCTCGAAAATCATCGCCAGCGTCTTACCCTTCAGCGCTGTGCGATAGGCTTCCGGACGTAGCTTCATTTGCGTCGCGACATGCAAGAAGTGGCGTATCTCCGAAGGCGTAATGTCGCGGATGGAAAGCAAGTCCTTGACGGCCATAGCTACCTCCCGGCGCCGGCCACAGCAGGCTTATGGACATCGGTGAAATGTTCGATTAGTTCGCTGATGACCGGCTTGCCTAGTTCTTCAATCTCATAGCTCACGCGGGCTGCCGGCTTCTCCAGCTTGATGGTGCGAGCCAGGTCGATCGGCGTAGCCACCACCACCAGATCGCACGGCACGCGCTTGATGGTCTCTTCCAGTTCATGCCGCTGCGTGTCGCTGTAGCCCATGGCAGGCAGGACGCGCCACAGGTGCGGGAACTTGTCGAAGGTCTTCTGGATGGAACCAACCGCGTACGGCCGCGGATCGACCAGGGCCGCCGCGTGATAGCGATTGGCAGCCACGACTCCTGCGCCATACGGCATCTCGCCGTGCGTGAGTGTCGGACCGTCTTCGACCACCAGCACGGTCTTGCCGGCGATGGCGTCGCCATCATCCACCTTCACCCGGCATGCGGTCTCGATCACCTTCGCCTCAGGGTTGTACAGCGCAATGTTGCGGCGCACCGCCTTGATGCCGTCGGGATCGGCGGTATCGATCTTGTTGATGATCAGCACATCGGCGCTGCGGAAGTTCACCTCGCCGGGGTAGTAGCCAAGTTCGTGCCCGGCGCGATGCGGATCCAGTACCACGATTTTCAGATCGGAACGATAGAATGGCGTGTCGTTGTTGCCGCCGTCCCACAGGACGACGTCGCCTTCCTTTTCCGCCTGCCGCAGAATGTCGTGATAATCCACGCCGGCGTAAATGGTCGTGCCTTCCACGATGTGTGGCTCGTACTCCTCGCGCTCTTCGATGGTGCATTCATAGCGATCAAGATCGGCAAGGGACGCGAAGCGCTGTGCCCGTTGCGCGGCAAGATCGCCATACGGCATGGGATGTCGGACGACAACCGGATGCCAACCCTGGTTGCGTAGTTCGCTAGCAATCCGGCGCGATACCGGACTCTTCCCGCAGCCAGTACGCACCGCGCAAACCGAGACCACCGGTACTTCGCTCGCCAGTTGGGTTCGCTCCGCAGCCAGCAACCGAAAGTCGGCGCCCGCGGCTACGGCGCGCGACGCCAAGTGCATCAGCGTGGCATAGGGCACGTCGCTATAGGCGAAGACCACCTCGTCGACATGCTCGTCGCGGATGATCTGCTCCATCTTGTCTTCTTCCAGGATGGGGATGCCGTCGGGATAAAGATCTCCTGCCAATGCAGCGGGATAACGGCGTCCTGCGATGTCGGGGATTTGAGTTGCGGTAAAGGCTACGACTCGGAATTCGGGGTTATTGCGAAAGATTACATTGAAATCATGAAAATCTCGTCCTGCAGCTCCAAGGATGAGGACTCGTCGCATATGTACCCAAAAGCGTCATTAGACCCATAAAGTGGGGACACTTTTCTCCTTACCGCACATGGTGAAACAGAAAGAAAAAGGTTGCAGTGAGGGCGGTCACCGAGGCGTGAGACATGAGCAGGTAGAGTTGGCCTTTAGGCCAAGGGTCCAAGCCCTGGCTTCAGATAGCCAAGCCGGCTTTACAGTTTGCCGATAAACTCGACTGCCAGGCTGTTTCGGGTAGAGCTAGCCTTCAGGCTAGCGTCTACGTCGTTTACTTGAGTATCCGGAGTCGGCTTCAGCTGACGGCACAAACCGCCGCTGCGACATTTTCAGTAGCCTGTTTAGCCGGCGAAACAATTCCCCAAGTTTCGAATCCTTGCGCCGACCGAACCGCTTTGTTGCTGCCCGTCCTCTCTCTATTGTCACTCTCACCAAACTCTGCCAAACTAGCCAGTCCTTCCTGTTTGGATTCTGCATGGAGCGCGAGTTTTCGGCTGGCGGCGTCGTGTTGCGCAAGATGCGCGGCCGCTGGTTCTTGGCGGTCATCGAACCGCACATGACGCGCCCAAAGAAGCCGGCGAAGAAAGCCACGGAGGCCGGCACGCCTGCCGTGACCGCCTTACCCAAAGGCGCCATCGATGCTGGTGAGAAGCCCGAGCAAACCGCTCTGCGGGAAGTTCAAGAAGAAACCGGAATTCGCGCCGACCTGGTCACCAAGCTGGCCGACATCAAGTACGTCTATGTCCGCAACTGGGGCGATCAGGCTCGCGTCTTCAAGATCGTCAGCTTTTATCTTCTGGTGTATCGCTCGGGCAAACTCGGCAACATCTCGCCGGAGATGCGGGTCGAAGTGCAGCGCGCCTTCTGGCTCCCGCTGGATGAAGCCCCGACGGCTCTTAGCTACAAAGGGGAACGCGAGGTGGCGGAAAAGGCCGTGCAGTACATCGCCGCCCACCCCGAATTAGAAGACCGGGCGGGAGACGCGACGGGTTGAACCCCTTGCCCAAAGACCGCCTTCCCGCTTCGAAGGCGCTTCTATGTCACAAACACTTGTGATTCATGGACTTGCGGCCGCTGCAGCTTTCTGCTTGCGAAACTCACTCCGTGAAAAATATTTGAAAATACTTGTTGACTGAATGAGGATTCATTCAGTACGATCAATTCAACTTAATACGGCGCGCGCCGTTGCCATCCTCACCCCACATCTTACGGTGCGCGCTGCTTGTTTTTTAGAGCCTTATTCTTATGCCGTTGTTCATCAAGGGGAGAGTTGTGGTCGCTGTTTCGCCATCGCAAACACAGCACCGATTCCAGGTTCAACTCAATCAAAATTTAGGTAAGTACCAGCCTGTTGTAGACGTCGCAGGCAACAAGTAACCGGACCTTCCAACAGGTCTGCCGGAGTTATAAGATCTCATGCTGAAGCGGATTGAGAGAGTCGCCGTTCTGGGCGCGGGCACCATGGGCGCCCGCATCTCCGCACACTTGGCCAACGCGGGTGTTCCTTCTTATCTCTTCGACATTGTTCCTCCCGACGCCGACGGTCCGGCGCGCAATCGCATTGCCGCTGCCGGTCTCGAAGCCGCGGTCAAGTCCAAACCTGCTGCTTTCTTCGAGCCGTCGCTCGCCCGTTTGGTCACCATCGGCAACTTCGAGGACGATCTCCACAAGCTCGCCGATGTCGACTGGATCATCGAAGCGGTCATCGAAGATCTCGAGATCAAGCGCACGTTGCTGCACAAAATCGAAGCGATTCGCAAGCCCGGCACCATCATCACCACCAATACCAGCGGTCTGCCGGTCGCCAAAATCGTCGAAGGTTTTTCCGACGACTTCCGCCGCTCGTGGTTTGGCACCCACTTCTTCAATCCGCCGCGCTACATGCGCCTGCTGGAGCTGATCCCCACGCCCGACGCCGATCCCGCCGCGATGGACACCGTCGCCCACTTCTGCGATCTGCACCTGGGCAAGGGCGTGGTCTACGCCAAGGACACGCCGAACTTCATCGCTAACCGCATCGGCACCTTCTCCATCCTGAACGTGATGCGCATTATGATGGAGATGGACCTGAGCGTCGAGGAAGTTGACGCGCTGACCGGGACCGCCGTCGGCTGGCCCAAGACCGCGACCTTCCGCCTGGCCGATCTCGTGGGCCTCGACATTCTCGGCCACGTCGTGCGCAACGCCACTACCAACATTCACGACGAGCGCACCGATCTCAAGCTGCCGACATTCTTCCAGCAAATGCTGGAGCGCAAGTGGCTCGGCGACAAGACCAAAGGCGGCTTCTATCGCAAGGGCAAGAAGCCCGATGGCGAAAAGGAAATTCTCGCTCTCGATTGGAAGACGTTGGAGTATCGCCCCTCGCAGCGCCCGAGGTTCCCTGCGCTCGAGATGGCCAAGACAGTCGAAGATCTGCCCGAGCGGCTGCGCACGCTGCTCGCGCCCTCCAAGGACAAGGCCAACATATTCTTATGGTCTGTCCTCTCCGATCTCTGGACCTACGCCGCCAACCGCATTGGCGAAATCGCTGACTCGGTCGTCGAAATCGATCGCGCCATGAAGCTGGGCTTCAATTGGGAGATGGGCCCATTCGAGCAGTGGGACGCGGCCGGCGTTGCCAAGACGGTCAAGCGCATGCAGGTCGAGGGCAGGCCGGTCTCGCCCAAGGTCGAGAAGTTGCTCGCCTCCGGTCACGACAAGTGGTACGCCGACGATGCCAAGGCCGCCAGCGGCCGCGCTTATTTCGATCTCGGCACCGGCCACTACCAGTCGGAAAAAGTTCCTGCTGGGGTTTGGTCCGTCACCGTCGCCAAGAAGTCCGGTCTCGTGGTCAAGAAGAACGCGGGCGCGTCGCTGGTCGACATCGGCGACGGTGTCGGCTGCATCGAGTTCCATTCGAAGATGAACTCGCTGGGCGGCGACATCGTGCAGATGATCACGCAGACGCTCAAGCCCGGCGGCGCGGGCGACAACTTCGACGCCTTCGTCATCACCAACGACGCGCCGAACTTCTCCGTCGGCGCCAACATCATGATGCTGCTGATGGCCATTCAGGAAGAAGAGTGGGACGAAGTCGATCTCGCCATCAAGCAGTTCCAAGGGATGACGCAGGCCATCAAGTTCTCGCCCAAGCCGGTGGTCGTTGCGCCGTTCGGCATGACGCTCGGCGGCGGTTGCGAGATTACGTTGCACGGCGCGGCGCGGCAGCCGCACGCCGAACTTTATTGCGGCCTGGTCGAAGTCGGCGTTGGCTTGCTGCCCGGTGGCGGTGGCTGCAAGGAGATGACGCTGCGCGCGCTCGACAAGGCGTATCACGTGCGTCCGGCCGGTCGCGGCGAGAGCGTCGAGCTGATGGAAGCGCTCAAGCAGGCATTCGAGACTGTCGCCATGGCGAAGGTCTCCATGTCGGCCTTCGAAGCTCGCACCTACGGATTCCTTTCCTCGGGCGACGACATCACTATGAATCGGGAGCGTGTGCTGACCGACGCGAAAGAACGTGCGCTGGAACTGGTGCACGAAGGCTATCGCGCGCCGGTGATGCGCACCGACATCCCCGCGCCCGGCGAAAGCATTCTGGCGACGCTGAAGCTGGGCGTGCACATCATGCACGAGGGACAGTTCATCACCGATCACGAAGTGAAGATCGGCAACAAAGTCGCCGAGGTGCTCTGCGGCGGCGCAGTGAATCCCGGGACGCTGGTGAGCGAGCAGTATCTGCTCGATCTGGAGCGCGAGGCGTTCAAGTCGCTCTGCGGCGAAAAGAAAACCCAGGAGCGCATCCAGTACACGCTGAAGACGGGAAAAACGCTGAGAAACTGAAATGCAGTGATCAGTAGCTAGTTTAGAGATGGAGAAGAGAACTGAGTCGCTGTTTTGGAAAATCAAGCACGCCTTAGATGACGAAGACATCGAGGGTCTGCTCGCCATTGATTGCCCCCGGGATGAATATGACGGAGAAGCGAGCCTGATCGAGGATGGAATATGTAAGTTGAGCGATTTTGGCAAGCGTTCGACGACGCCTGCGGAGATCGCAAACATAATCGAACAGATTTGGAATCTCGAGTTCGGTCCATTTGAGGAAAGGGAAATTGAGTGGCGCCGACCGCACTATCAGTCGGTTGCAAAGAAGATTAGCGGTTGAAACAGCCCTACCTGCCGGAGCAAATTGCGTTGTCGATATGACTTTAGGCGGCGAAGGATCAAGTCCCGCTTGCGGGACGGCGACAGCTTAGCCCAGGACGGAGCGCAGCGGAGTGCTGGGTAGCCGGGAATAGGGGCCCGAGTCCCGTAGGGACGGCAGATGTGGCCCAGGGTTTCAACCTGGGCGGCGCGCCGACATCAATGGCGCGAACGGCAAAAAGCAGATCCCTCCACTCGGGCTAACGCCCTCGGTCGGGATGACAAGCTTCTTGCCCGGAGCGTCGTTAGCGGAAACAGGGGTCCTTCGACTCCGGTGCGCAAAAGACGCGCACCTCCGCTCAGGATGACACTGGATTTGGTTTGGCAGACTGCTGATTGCTGAATGCTAATTGCTAATTGTTGAGGTTCTTCAATGCGTGATGTTGTACTCGTATCCGCCGTCCGGACGCCGGTCGGCAAGGCTTACAAAGGAACTTTGCGGGCGACTCGTCCCGACGATCTGGCCGCAACGGCCATCAAAGGCGCGCTCGAACGCGTGCCTGCGCTCGATCCCAAAGAGATCGAGGACGTGATCCTCGGCTGCGCCATGCCTGAAGCTGAGCAGGGTATGAACGTCGCCCGCATCGCATCGCTGCGCGCCGGTCTGCCGGTTGAAATCTCGGCAATGACCATTAATCGCTTCTGTTCTTCCGGACTGCAGGCGATTGCCATGGCTGCCGAGCGCATCATGGCCGGCGGTGCGGAGACCATCGTCGCCGGCGGCGTCGAGTCGATGACCATGATCCCCATGGGCGGCCACAAGGTCTCTGCCAACCCGTGGCTGGTTTCGAACTATCCCGACGCGTATCTCTCCATGGGCCTGACCGCCGAGCGTGTCGGCAAGCGCTTTGGCATCACCCGCGAGATGCAGGACAAATTCTCCGTCGCCAGCCACAAGAAAGCCATCGCGGCGATCCAGGCCGGCAAGTTCGATGACGAACTCGTTCCCGTGCCGGTCAGCTTCACTACGCCGAACGGCAGCAAGCCCAAGCGCACCGACATCGTCTTCAAGATGGACGAAGGCCCGCGTGCCGACACTTCGCTGGAAGCTCTGCTCGCGCTGAAGCCGGCCTTCCATGCGAAGGGGACCGTCACCGCCGGCAACTCTTCGCAGATGTCCGACGGCGCGGCCGCAGCGGTTGTCATGTCCGCGGATCGAGCAAAAGCGCTCGGACTGAAGCCGCTGGCTCGCTACGTCGCTTTTGCGACGGCCGGCTACCTGCCGGAAGAGATGGGCATCGGCCCGGTCTTCGCGATCCCGAAAGCTCTGAAGATCGCCGGCCTCAAGCTCGAAGACATCGACGTGATCGAGTTGAACGAAGCCTTCGCGGCGCAGTCGCTGGCGGTCATTCAGGAAGGCAAGCTCGACCCCGCGCGCATCAACGTCAACGGCGGTGCCATCGCGCTCGGACACCCTTTGGGATGCACCGGCGCCAAGCTGACCGCCAGCATTATCCGCGAACTCAAACGCCGCAAGGGACGGTACGGCATGGTCACCATGTGCGTCGGCGGCGGCATGGGCGCGGCCGGCATTTTCGAGAATTTGCAGTAGGTAATCACCACGGAAGACACGGAAAGCACGAAAATTTGAAATCAAGGTGACGTTAGCGAGCAGTTCCGGTGTTTCAAATTCGGCGCTTACTTGGCCGCTTCTTTAAAAAACGATTCCGTGCCCTCCGTGCCTTCCGTGGTGAAAACGATTTCTGAATAGGAAGGATCTATGGCCACAACCACCGCAGCTCCCAGGACCAAGACCACGGGCGGAAGCTTTCTGCTCGAAGATCATCCACTCGACAACGTCTTCACTCCGGAAGATTTCAACGAAGATCAGCAGATGATCGCGAAGCTGGCCGACGAGTTCGCGACCAACGAAGTTCTGCCCAACGTCGAAAAGATCGAGCACAAGGATTGGGAGGTCACTCGCGAGCTGCTGAAGAAGGCCAGCGAGATGGGCCTGACCAACGCCGACGTGCCCGGCGAGTACGGCGGCGCGGACATGGACAAAGTCTCCTCCGCCATCATCGCCGACCGCATGGCCAAGTGCGGCAGCTTCGTCGTCTCCATGGGCGGACACGCCGGCATCGGCACGCTGCCTCTCGTCTTTTTCGGCACCGAGGAGCAGAAAAAGAAATATCTGCCCAAGCTCGCTTCGGCCGAGATGATTGGCGCCTATGCGCTCTCGGAGGGCACCAGCGGCTCCGACGCGCTCAACTCCCGCACCAAGGCTGTGCTCTCGTCCGACGGTAAGCACTACATCCTGAACGGCGAAAAGATGTGGATCACTAACGCCCACTTCGCCGATCTGTTCACCGTCTTCGCCAAAGTCGACGGCGAGAAGTTCACTGCATTCTTAATCGAGAAGGATTTTCCCGGCTTCTCCGTCGGCGCCGAAGAGAAGAAGATGGGCATTCGCGGCTCGTCGACGGCGCCGCTCATCCTCAACGATTGCAAAGTGCCGGTCGAGAACGTGCTGGGCGAAGTCGGCAAGGGACACATCATCGCCTTCAACATTCTCAACGTGGGCCGCTTCAAGCTGGGCGCGGGATGCGTTGGCGGCGCGCGCACCTCGCTGCAGAATGCCATTGCCTACGCCAAGCAGCGCAAAGCGTTCACGAAATCCATCGCTGACTTCGGATTGATCCGCGAAAAGATCGCGCAGATGGCCGTCGGCATCTACACGGGCGAGTCGATGGTCTATCGCACCGTCGGCATGATGGACACCGCTCTGGACCAGATCGAAAAGAATCCCGAGCTGATCCGCAAGGCCATCGAAGAATACGCGGTTGAGTGTTCCATCATCAAAGTCTGGGGCTCGGAGATGCTCGACCATGTGGTCGATGAGACGGTGCAGATTTATGGTGGCTACGGCTTCGTCGAAGAGTATCCCGCCGAGCGCGCCTATCGCGACTCGCGCGTCAACCGCATCTTCGAAGGTACCAACGAAATCAATCGCCTCATCATCACCGGCTGGCTGCTGAAGCGCGCCATGAGCGGACAGCTTCCGCTGCTGCCGGCGATCAAGAAGGTCATGGACGAAGTCATGGCTGGTCCGTCGGGCGAAGAGCTCGAAGGCGTACTCGCTGCCGAGCGCAAGCTGGTCGAAAACGGCAAGAAGCTGGCGATGCTGGTCGCCGGCGCGGCATCGCAGAAATACATGCAAAAGCTCGCCGATCAGCAGGAGATCATGGGCGCCATCGCCGACATGGTGATCGAAGCGTTCGCCATGGATTCGGCCGTCCTGCGCGCGCGCAAGAGCGTCGAAGCCCAGGGCGAGGAGAAATCAGCGCTCATCATTGCCATGACGCAGATCTATCTCGCGGGCGCATTTGCTCGCCTGGAAGCTGCAGCGAAGAAAGTCATCGCCGCGGTTGCCGAAGGCGACATGCTGCGCACCCAGATGGCTATCGTCCGCCGCCTCGCCAAGCACGAGCCGGTGAACGTCATTGCGCTGCAGGAGAAGATTGCCGCTCGCGTGCTGGAAACCGGCAAGTACGTCACGGCATAGCGAGCGTTTATGACGCAAAACCGTTAGGGCGGGACACAACCTGTCCTGCCCTTTCTTTTGCGGTATATTTGGATTGTCGCAATGTCAATTCACACCTATACCGCCGTCGTGCATCGCGAAGAGGATTGGTACGTCGCCGAATGTCCCGAGGTTGGGGTAGTGAGTCAAGGGAAGACTCTCGACGAAGCAATAGCTAGCCTCAAGGAAGCGACAGAACTCTACCTTGAGGAATTTCCCCCTCCGCCGTATGAACGGTCCCTGATTACCACGTTCGATGTGACATATGCCTAAGCTGCCCCGCGTATCCGGGGCCGAGGCAATTCGGGTTCTGGAAAAACTCGGGTTCGTCCGTGTCCGACAACGTGGAAGTCATGTTGTTCTCAAACGGCAGGCCCCGAGCGGTTCTGTAGGATGCGTGGTGCCCTTGCATTCTGAATTAGCGATGGGCACCTTACACGGAATACTGAAACAGGCGCAGGTAACTCCGGAAGTTTTTGTGGAAAACATTTGATCTGCTCGCCGGCCGAATTGTGCTTTGCCGCTCCCCTGTGAATAATAAAACGCAACGTCTTCGAGGAGAGTGCAATGTCGAAAAGCCGTCTTTGGATGCTGACCATAGCCTCTGTCGCAGTTCTCACCGCCCTCATTCTCGCGCAGGAGCAAAAGAAGCCGCTCAGCCCTCCGGGCACAGCCACGCTGACCTTTGCCGACGGCAAGACCGTCACCATCGACTACAGCCGTCCTTCGATGCGCAATCGCAAAATCTTCGGCGGACTGGTTCCCTATGAGCAGGTGTGGCGCACCGGCGCGAACGCCGCCACCAGCCTGAAGACCGACGTCGCCCTCAACATCGGCGGCACCAACGTTCCCGCCGGCAGCTACACCCTTTACACCCTGCCCGGCATGAACCGCTGGCAGCTCATCATCAACAAGCAGACGGGACAATGGGGCACCGAGTACAACCAGAGTCAGGATCTGGCGCGCATTCCCATGAAGATTATGCAACGCCCGTCCGGCCTGGAGATGTTTACGATTTCATTCGATAAGACCGGTGGCAACTCGGCCACGCTGAAGCTGGAGTGGGAAAACACAATCGCCAGCGTGGATGTGAAAGAAGGAAGTTAGTGCATTCTCGTTTGTGCCGCCGGCCGAAAGCCGACTCGAATGATGTAAGAGGGCTTACCGGCACGACTGAGGTCGTGCCCTAACTCATGTCCTCCGAACTCGGGGTTCAGTGTGTCGTCGGCTAGAAGCCGACTCTGGTCGTGACAACAGACGCAACGCGGTCCTGAAGGCCCGCTCTACCGGACTAATAAATACGAAAGCGAGCTAGCCCACCAGCTTGGCCAAGTCCACCGACTCGTCGAGTTCGATCCCAAGAAACTCCCGCAGGCACCGCCTCAGATCGCCGGGCGTGCTGAGCTGTATTTCTTCGCGCTCGCCTTCATGGCTGACAATCAGTCGCATATTGGCCAACGTGATTCGGCCAGCCGGCGTCGCGCGGCTGCAGATCCAGCTTTTCGTAAAGTGCGACTCCGCGGAGCTCTGGTGAAATGCGCACATATCCTGGTAATCGCCGAGCCGGTAGGGGAAGTCGCGAAACGCGTACAGCGGCACTTGCCCGTTCTCGTCCTCGCACAGCAGTTGCCACTGTTCATCACGCGGCAGCACGAGATAGCGGCGCCCATTAACCTGATCGGCGGCGCCAGCGCGAAAAACGATCGGATTGACGAACGAATCTCCAAAGCCGACATCCACCAGCCACGGTTCTTCCAACTCCACCTTCAGCAGCATGTGATCGAACTCCGGACCGAAGCCGCCATCGTCGCGCCGCACGCGTGCGGACAGCATCTCAACTTCGAAACCCATCGCCCGCAGCAACTCAGCAAATAGTCCGTTTAGCTCATAACAGAAACCCCCGCGCCGCCGGGTCACGATCTTGTCGTAGATCAGCCGCAGGTCCAGGTTAATCGGCGTGGCTAATGGGATGTCGAGATTTTCGAAGGGAACGGTGAAGAGATGCTGGCGATGCAGAGTGCGCAGAGTCTCGGCGGATGGCTGGTGCGCCCCATCGTACGAGATGCGCTGCAGATAGGCGTCGACATCCATAGCTCAAACCGGCAGCTCATCTTGCAGCCAGCCCGCTTCCTGAGGCTTCGCCTCGGCCGTCAAATCGAGCACCAGATTCTCCAGCACCAGACGCTTGCTGGGAGGATTGGAGCGCAGCGCGAAATCTGCGCGTGCCACGCGGCGAATTGCCGCCGTCAACTCGCGCCGCGATTTGTAACGCCGCGCCTGCCGGATGACATCCTCCGCGGCAAATGGCGGAATGCGGAAGCCCTGCCAAAGCGCCTGCCACAGCGCGCGCGAATCGCGCACATTTCGCTCAAGAATCACCAGCATCTGGCGAAATGTCCGCGCCAACATATAAAGGTGTCCGATCGCCGCTTCCTCGCCGTCGCCGGCGCTGAGAATCGCATCCAGCACCGACAACGCACGGCCGCGGTCGCGTGACGAAATCGCGTCCGTTAGCTCATAAAACGAGCGCTGCTTGGCCGCCAGTACGAGCGTCTCGACGTCTCCAAGGCTGATGCACTTTTTGTCGCCCGCGTACAACATCAGCTTCTCAAGTTCGTTGGCGATCATCATCATGTCGCCGCCCAGCGAGTCGACCAGCTCGCGCGCGGCGTCGGCCTCCAGCTTCACGCCGTCGTTGTTAGCCGTTGCGATTGCCCACTTGACCGCGTCGCCTTCCTCCACGCGCGCGAACTCCAGGATGGCGCAGTACTCGCCCAACGTCTCGCGAATGCGCTCGTAGCGTTCCTTGTCCGTCAGCTCCATGCGCCGGACATCGGCGGGGATATTGATGTAATCAACCACAAACACCAGAAGCGCTGCCGGATTTGGATTCTTGAAATAATCTTCGACCGCGGCAAATTCGTCTTCATGCTTGCCGCGTCCATATAGGTTCTTGATGCCGCGAATAAAGAAAACCTGGAATGGAGACATCAGCGAGGGAGTGCGCGCCCGATCCAGGACCTGCTGCAGATCGGTTTCGGCCAGGTCCATCTCATACAGGCTCAATTCGCGCACTTCGACTGGGACCAGATGCTGCAGAATCGCATCCCGGCAGCGCTTGCGAAAGAACGCTTCGTCGCCGATGAACACATATCCAGGAGCCAGCTTGCCGGCCTTCACGTCGGCGACGAATCGATCGGAGGCGGCAAAGCTCCGCATCTAGAAAGCCTCCAGGATATTCGCCACCAGCGTCTGTGCGAAGCTGGTCGCCATGCGTTGCACCGCCGGCGTGGACTCTTCGAAAAAGCTGGCCTCGTTGATCGACTCCTGATATTGCTCGCGGTAGAGAAAGTTAGGATTGCTCCACAGAACCTTGCCGTCCTTGCCCGTGAGGTTGGCATGCAGTGACACCACGACCAGTGAAGACGAAATACGGCCGGTAACGGCATCATAGGTCAGAGGCGCGATATAGACACTGGTAATCGTGCCCGCAAGAGTTGCGTCGGCGGTGCCGTCGTTGGTAGTGATAACGCGATAGTTGGTACGCTCGCGCAACTCCTGCACCACTGCCTTGGTGAAGGTTTGGCCAATGCCATAGGCCTGCGACGCGTTGGCGATGCCTGGCACGTAGACGGTGTGCAGATCCGACGGCAGGCGAACCGCATTACCGGCGGTGTGATAACCGCAAGCCGTAATCAGAAGCAGCAGTACCGCACTGCTTGTCAGAATCAGGCTGCACCGTGTCGGCTGAATCATTGCACCGCTCCCCGCGGACGCGAAGCGATCATATTCTCGGCGCACTCCACGGCCGTAAGCGCGGCAATCCGGAGATTATCCGAAGCAGCCCACAGCCAGAATCCATTCGGGTTTTGCGAATCGCGACGCACAAATACCTGAATCTGCTCCTGTCCGGCGGCATTAACGTTGCTCGGAGATTCATCTGGACCCTGTAGGACATCCACATGCTCACCCGACACCGCGGCCGTCAACTCTTCGAGTTGTGCGGCATTGTCCAGTTCAATGTAAAGCGAAAATGCATGTCCATGGAAGATCGGCGCTTGCAAGAGCATCAGCGAAGGCACGGCGAGCTTCTCCTGCACAATGCTCCGGAAGTGGCGCTGGATGCGGCTTTCTACGCTTGCCAGAGCGGGCAAGGATTTGTCGCCATAGCGGTCGAGCAGATTGAAGGCCACTTGGGTGTCGAATACTCCTTTGGGCAGTTGCTGAAAGGAGAGCAGATTCACCGTCTGCTCATGCAGCTCATCCATGCCGCGGCGGCCATGCTCCGAGGCCGGTTCAAAGGCGGTCACCACGGCGCGCTGAATCTGCCCCACCTTTTGCGCGCGCAGCATCAGCACGGCCAGCACAATGGCCGCGGGATGGGCAACCACCACCGTCGCCTCCGCAAAGTCGACTTGGGGCGCTGCCCCTAACTCTCGCTCCACCCACGGAGCTCGCAATAAAGCTCCCGGCTGGCCCTCCAGCGCATAGGACAGATCGACGATATCGCTGGCGGCTTTGCGCGCCAGCTTCCAGGTGTCGTGGGTATAGTTCTCTTCCGAGGCGAAGAAGGTGAAATCGACGTTCTCCAGATGCTCGGGAAGTACACTCTGGATAAAAGTCGGCTCATCGCCTACGGCCTCGAGTTGGCCCAGCGACTCTTCGTCATCGAGCAGACGAATATCCTGCGCGGGAAAGTTCCGGTCGCTGAGAACCTCTTTCAACTCCCGGCCCTTGAGGGTGGCAGCTCCCACAATGGCCACTCGGAACAGACCGCCCCAGTGGCCACCTTCGCTGCGGGTTGCGGAGGGATTATTGGTATCGTTCTTCATCAGGCGTGCGAGGCCTCATCCTGAGGCGGTGGTGGCGGAAGCGTTGGCCGGCGAAATACAAATGACAGCCGCGCGAACACGCCGGAAAGAATATAGATCAGTGCCAGCGCGAACAATACATATTCCGACAGGAACCAGATCAGCGTCACCATGGCCCCGAGGGCAATGATCCAACGAAAATTCTGCGGCTGGCGAAAATTGATTCCCTTCAAGCTCAGGAAGCGCCAGGTGCTGACCATCAGAAACGAAATCGCGAACACGAAAACGCCCCAGCCGACGGACAGCCACCAGATCTGCAGAGGATTTCCTTGAACCAGATGGACCACCGCCGCGACCGCTCCCGCACCCGCGGGGATCGGCATTCCGACAAAATACTTTCGCCCGGGACGGCCTGGGTTCGACGGCTGGGGATTCAGTTGAATGTTAAAACGCGCAAGACGGGAAGCTCCGGCAAGTAGAAGAACGAAGGTTGCGATTGCCCCCAGTTGGATGACGCGAATCCGCAAGTCGGGATCGCCTTGCTGCGGCAACATGCGAAAGCCCCACATCCACGCCAACACCGCTGGCGCCACTCCGAATGCGATCACATCCGCAAGCGAGTCTAACTCCTTGCCGAAGGCGCTGGCGGTATTGGTCAGGCGGGCGACGGCTCCGTCGAAGAAGTCGAAGACGATGGCAAATCCTATCGCTTTCGCCGCCTGATCAAAATGCCATGGGTCGTTCGCCGTGCCCTGAATAGCCTGCGAAATCGCATAGTAGCCAGCCGCCATGTTGCCGGCGGTAAAAATCGACGGCAGCAGGTACAGACCCTTGCGCACGCGCCGCGGAGACGCGGAATTTTCCTGCCGCTGCGGATATTCGCTCATCGCACCTCCGCGACGTCACGAAGCCGCGGCGCCACCGGGACGGGTTGCGCCACTGCCAGCACCGTCGTACCGCCCTTGACGTGATCGCCCACGCGAACCTTCATCTCCGCGGTCGCGGGAAAGATAACGTCAGTGCGAGAGCCAAATTTGATCAGCCCCACCCGTTCGCCGCGCTCCACCACATCGCCCAACTTCTTGGTGAAAACGATGCGCCGCGCCAGAAGGCCGGCAATCTGTTTGAATACGACTCTACCCGCATCGGCGCGTACGGCCACGATGTTCTGCTCATTCTCTTCCGCCGATGCAGCTCCCATGGCATTGCCGAACTTGCCCTTCTGATAGCGGATGTCTTCAATCACTCCGCTGACCGGAGAGCGATTTACGTGAACATCGAAGACGCTCAAGAAAATGCTGATCCGCGTCCGCCGTTCGCCGTTCTCCTGCATCTCGGAAATCGCCGTCACCTTGCCGTCCGCAGGAGAGACGATGGCTCCCTGAATGGCAGGAATTCGGCGCTCCGGATCGCGAAAGAACCAGAGGAAGAATGCCGCCAGCAGCAACGGAACAGCGGCCAATCCCGGGGTGGTGAGCCATGCCACCAGGGCAGCTACAATGACCAGCGCCAGTCCGTAATAGATGCCGTCGCGAACCATGGGATCGATAGTTTGATTATAGAGCGTAGCCGACGGCTGCCCTAATTCGGGGAGGCTACGATTTGTCGGGTCAACTCGTCCATTCGCTGCTGGACCTGCTGGAACTTCTCGCCGGTGGAGGGACCGGTAAAGCCGGCCAGGATGGCCTTCACCTGGCCTGAGCGATCGACGTAAATCGACGTGGGAAAAGCTCCGAAGTTCACCAACTGCGGTAGTGTTTTCGCAACCTGACCGGGATCGGTGGTGCCGGTCAAAAGCAAGGGGAATGTGATGCCGAACTTCTCGCGATAGATGGCGATCTGCCGGAAATCACGCTGCGTATCGTCGACATACTCGTAGGCCAGTCCGACAATCTCAAGACCCTGATCGTGGTACTTGCGATACAGGTTCTCCAGCACCGGCGCTTCGTCGTGGCAGTTAGGACACCAGGTTCCGAAGATGTCGATGATCAGCGGCTTGCCTTTGAACTCCGGGCTGTCCTGACTCAGAGTCTTACCAGAGGAATCGACGCCGCTGAAGCGGAATGGCTCGGCGGGATCTTTCACTGTCGTCAGCGTCTCGCTCAGAACGTTAGGATCGGCAGCGCTGGCTACGTGCTTACCGCATTCTGCGGTGAAGGACGACAAAGCACGAATGCCGCCCTCCTGTCCTTTCAGAGTACTGGCCGACTCAAATACTCCGTCGAGGGCCATCACATGAATGCCATCGAAGCGGCTGAGATGAAAATGCGTTTTGCCGTCCGGGCCTTCAAAAACAGTGCCGTGAAGCAACCCGGTATCGCCGCTGACCGGCTCGATCACCCCCGTCACCGCGACGTGGCCATTGGCCATCGCCGTCTTCTCCTGGTCGAACTTCGCCAGCGTGGTTTTTTCTGCGCCCTTACCATCGGCCCAATGGAAGAGCCAATCGCCCCAAAGGCTCAATCCTGTCCACTGCTTTCCCGGAGCGATCTCCTGGTGCGGTATCAGCGTTAGCGGTATATGTACGATGCCTTGGCTAGTCTGGCGCGAATATTCGCCTTCCATGTGTTGCGGCGAAACCATACGCGCCGTCAGCACGCCATCGTAGTAATCCATGCGCAGCGTCAGCGTCCCATCCTTCGGGTTCCACATCGCGCTGCTGAACGGCTGCCGATCCGTCGCATTCACCAGCGTCGCCTGCAGCGAGCCATCAGGTTTCGCTAACAGATCGATGCCGAAATTCACCTCGCCAACTTTGCCTTGTATTGTTCCATCCCACAATCCGGTTGGAGCTTTGGCCGCTGTCTGAGCGAGCAGCGAAAAGGCGCAAGACAGGATCAAGGCAAAGCAGTAACGAAGCCGTGAAGCGGTTTTCAAGGCGGTTTGCAAGAAGGACTCCTACCGAACAGTATCCAGTGGGACAAAATCAGGATATCGCAAACAGATAGGGGTTACGAGAAGCGGTCAGACGGGGACGGGAGCATACACTTACCACCCGGCGGCAAAGACCCGCGTCCTTTCCGCCAAGGTACAGCGATCAATGGCGACTAAACGACCAGGCTTCCAGTCCGGTACTTCTGTTCCAGACTCTCCATCTGGTCCTTCAGGTGGAGCTTCAGCTTCTTCAATCGCACCTCTTCCAGCTTTTCGTCTTCAGAGAGATATTTTTTCTGAATCAGAGAGTCGAGGCGCTGAGCATATTGGGAATGTTCGTCAGCCAACCGCCGAAATTCCTCATTGCTCGCCAGAAGCTGTTCGCGTACCTGAGCTGCCATTCAGTAAACCTCCGGAGAAACGGCTATTAAAACGTTATGATCAAAACGCTAGCACACGGCCTACGCCGCTTCAAGGGGTTTTGTCACGGAAATTTAATAGATATTTTCAGCAATAAGGCATCCTCTGGCGGCTCCCGATAGTAGTCCGGCCGCCTTCCAGTTTCGCTAAATCCCAGCTTTTCATAAAGTCTGCGAGCAGCCGTGTTCGAAGGCCTGACCTCCAGTAGCACGGAAGTGATGCCGGAGTGGAGCGCCGCGCGCAATAGTTGACCGACCAGAGCACGACCCAAACCCCGTCGTCGCTGCTCCTTGGCCACGACGACGTTCTCAATCTCCCACTCATCGATTCCGCAACGGGCAACGATAAATCCGCAAACGAGTGAGGCGCCGGCCTCGTTGGTGGCGATCAGGACGATGCGGCGGGGCGCTTCTGCGGCAAACAGCGCGTCATATTCGCGTGGACTCCAGTGGGCAGCGGTTCCCGTCTGCTGCTCGAGTGCGCGAATCGAAGGGACATCGTCGGCAGTGGCTTTGCGAATAAGCACCAATCAATGCTTCGGAGCCGAGAAGATCTCCGCATCGGAGCGGCGGATGTAGTTCACATCGACGCTGGCAATATCGGCGACGTCGCCTGCCAGCAGCTTGCGAATCCCGATTCGAGCGATCTCGTCCGCCTGTATCGGGTCAACTAGTCGGATTTTGACGCTTGCAGCTTGAAGATGATCGCTTACCGAAGTGTCGGGCGTCAGCAATTCACCGGTAATGTTTTTCGCCTCCTGCGCGAACTCTGCAATCTTGGCGATGTACTCACGAATCGGCCGGGCGGCTCCAGGAACGACCTCATATTCGCCCACATAGACTTCGCCACGCCCCGCATCAAGAACCACGGTTACATTCTGAGCGGCTTTGCCGCGCGTGATTGCCACAGCTTCCAGCATCGACACGGTGGCCAACGGCTTTTGCAGAACTTCGCACAAACCCTTCACTGTCGCCAATCCCACGCGAAGTCCAGTAAACGATCCCGGTCCTGACACGACGACAAAGCCGTCGACACCGCTTTTGTCGACGTGATTCTGCTCGAGCAACGACGCGATGGTCGGCATCAGCCGCGCGGAATACGTGCCGCCTTCCAGAGGAGCGAGTTGCAGACCCTCGAAGGCGTTCGCATCGCTGCGGCAAACAGCAACGCTGCCGTTTCGGCCGGAGGTGTCGATTGCGACAATCAACATCGCTCACACGCCTTCCGGCGCGTCTTCCACCAGCTCCAGCAGCACGCCGCCGGAGCTGGAAGGATGCACGAAGACATAGAGATGTCCGCCCGCGCCGACTTTGATTTCGTCGGAGATCAGGCGCGTGCCGCTGGCTTTCAGCCGTTCGACCGTTGCTGACAAGTCGTCGACATGCAATGCCACGTGGTGCAGCCCCTCGCCGCGCTTGGCAAGAAACTTCGCGATGGTCGAGTCGTCCGAGGTCGGTTCCAGCAGTTCAATCCTGCTCTCACCCACAGGAACCATCGACAGCCGCACTTTTTCGGCTTCCACCGTCTCCTCCGGCATTGGCTTGAGCCCAAGCTTCTCGTAAAACTTCCTGGCCTCACTTAACGACTTCACTGCTATTCCAAGATGATCAATCTGGCTCATGATGGCGTCCCCAATTCATCGATAATCTCTTCGACCAACGAGTACGGGTCGCGTTTGTGCTCGGCCACTTCCGTGGCATAGCGCGCGGCCTCGCCCTCGCTTAAGTAATAAGAAAGTACGCGCTGGAAAAGCGCATCGCGCAACATCTCCGCGATGCGTCCCCGCCAGTTTTCAATTCGCCGCGCACGTGCGCGATCGTTTTCCTGCAGGTAAACGTGATAACTCTCGATCGCCTGCACCAGCTCTTCGATGCCCGTGCCCTCGGTGGCCACGGTCTTGATGATGGGCGGCATCCAATCGTCCTTGCGAATGTGTGGATCATCGAGGCCCCCGGCGCGCGCCGCTTTTGCGCGTGCTGGGGTGATTGTTTGCATGGCGCGAATCTCGCGCTCCACGCGCTCGGCGCCGTCGCGATCGGCTTTGTTGATGACAAAAATGTCGGCAATCTCCATAATGCCGGCTTTGATGGTCTGCACATCGTCGCCCATGCCGGGCACCAGGACAACGATGGTCACATCGGCCAGGCGCACGATGTCGACTTCGTCCTGACCGACGCCGACAGTTTCGATCATGACGACGTCGCGTCCGCTGGCATCCATCACCGTGGCAACGTCGGCGGTGGTACTCGCCAGGCCGCCGAGCGAACCGCGCGTCGCCATGCTGCGAATGTAAATGCCGGTGTCGGCATGGTGCGACTGCATGCGAATGCGATCGCCCAGAATTGCGCCTCCGCTGAACGGACTCGTCGGATCCACGGCGACAATACCTACCGTCTTGCCTTGCTTGCGATAGACGCGCGCGACATGATCGACCAGGGTGCTCTTGCCTGCTCCCGGCGCGCCGGTCATCCCGAGCAGCGCCGCCTTGCCGCTATAAGGAAATAATGCCTTCAATAATGCTGTGGATTCCGGCCGGTGATCTTCGACGGCAGAGATGGCCCGCGACAGCGCACGAATCTCTCCCCCGCGAATCCGTCGAACCAGATCTTCGATGTGGTTGTTAGAGGTCACAATCGATGATATCGGGCAACTCGTGCGCCTTTGGGTAGTGCGGCGCTCTAGCGCAGTCTCCCTATGCGCTTCGTATCAGGGCACGACTTTAGTGTTTGCGTGAGAACCGTGTCGCCGCTGCCACGGCTCGGTTCAATTTCCGCTCTGCCCGGCGCTCATGCGCCGGGCTAACTTCATGCCGCCGCTGCGCGGCTGAATTAGTGCCAAGCCCGGCTTTCTTTTCCCACCGCAAAATTTCAGATCGAGTACTCACGCACTCACTTTAGTCGTGCCGAAAGCGACTCCTGCTTTGAATTGTCATCCCGAGGAGGCCTTCAGGCTGACGAGGGATCTGCTTTTCATTCACCTGATCCACAAGTTCCGAGCGGAAAGCAAATCCCTCGACTACGTTCCGCAGTCAAACTCACTCCGCTCGGGATGCAAACAAAAAGTTGAGGTGCCTCAGTCCTTCAGCAACTGTCTGGCAATCACCAGACGCTGAATCTCGCTCGTCCCTTCGCCGATGGTGCACAGCTTCACGTCGCGATAAAACTTTTCCGCCGGATAGTCCTTGATGAAGCCGTAACCGCCGTGAATCTGCACGGCTTCGTTTGCCGCTCGTACGGCCACTTCGCTGGTGTAGAGCTTCGCCATCGACGACTCCAGCGTGGTCTTCATGCCGGCATCTTTCATCGCTGCCGCGCGCATTGTCAGCAGCCGCGCCGCGTCGATCTCAGTTGCCAGATCGGCTAGCTTGAACCCGATCGCCTGAAACTCGCTGATCGCCTTGCCGAACTGCTTGCGCTCCTTCGAGTACTTCAACGCGCACTCATACGCACCCTGCGCCATGCCGAGTCCGAGCGCGGCGATCGAGATGCGCCCACCGTCCAGCACCTTCATTGCGTCGATGAATCCTTCGCCTTCATGGCCCAACAGATTCTCGGCGGGAATCGCGCAGTCCTCGAAGATCAGTTCCGAGGTATCGCTGGCGCGCAATCCCAGCTTGTTCTCTTTCTTGCCGGCGCGAAAACCCGGCGTGCCTTTGTCCACTACAAAAGCTGATAGTCCGTGAGTGTGGGCTGCCTTGTCAGTGACTGCAATCACGACCGCGACATCCGCATAGTGACCATTAGTGATGAATGTTTTGTTGCCGTTGAGCACCCATTTGTTACCCTTGCGCACCGCGGTGCAACGCGCTCCGCCGGCATCCGATCCCGAGCCCGGTTCCGTCAATCCCCACGCTCCCAGGAACTCGCCGGTCGCCAGCTTGGGGACGTATTTGCGCTTCTGCTCTTCGTTGCCCGCGATGAAGATGTGATTCGAGCACAGGGATGTGTGCGCGGCCACGGTGATGCCGATCGATCCGTCGACGCGCGAAAGTTCTTCAACCGCAGTGACGTACTCGACATATCCCATGCCGGCGCCACTGTATTCAGTCGGGAAAATCGTGCCCATCAAGCCGAGCCTGCCGAGTTCCTTGTACGTTTCCAGCGGAAACGTGCCGGGCTCGTCCCACTTCATGACGTTGGGCGCAATCTCGCGCTCCGCGAAATCGCGCACCATCTTCTTCAGCTGCAGCTGTTCATCCGAGAGCTGGAAGTCCAAACATTCCTCCGAGGTAGCGATGCGCCGGCTGGTGAGCCTCGCGCAGAAAGGTCGAAACTAGCGATTATCACACAGCGAGTGAGGAGAATCGAAATCGGGTAGTGTCTGAAAAGTGCGTTGGTGAACTAGCAGCTAGCGCTGCTTCACCTTCGCGGACCTGATTTTCCTTGCCATTATGTGCCCATGAGACAATTGCTGGTTCGAGGAAATCAAGATGCTATGCCTAACGTTGCATGATTGGGCGGACATAGCAGTGATTGGAACTGCGACAGTAGGCATCTATGGCTACTGCAAGTATCGGTGCGACCTGAGCCATAAAATGAAGCGCCTTGAAGAATATCTTCACAAGGCAAAAACTGAAGATCTCGCGAATGGAAAGCATGGCCAACACTCAATTTATCACTTGGTCAGTAGGGTGGGACTGACTGAAGACGAGGTGATACAGGCCAGTTTCCGAAGCAAACATATCGTTTGTAAAACCCGTTCGGGCGCCAGATTCCCCGTTGGCTACTGATCTACTGTTTGAATACGTGGACGAGAAATAGTACAAGTGAGTTCAACCGCACTATTCAAGGGAATTGTTCTTGCAGCATTGCTATTGCTGTTTGGATTCGTGTTCATACTAAAGCCAGAGAAAATACGGAAGCCTAACGGTCGCAGCCTGATAAGTCGCGCACCGCTTCCGATTATTCGTACGGCTGGCTTTGTTCTGCTTGGGGCTGCCTGCGTGCTCATCTTGGCGATGGTCACAGAGCCTCGCTAGGGCTTATCCGTCACCGACGCACTTTTCAGACACCACTCGAAATCGCGAGGATGGTAGGCGGAGTGGTGCGAAATTCACTTGCCAGCTTTGTGCCGCCCGCTGAAGCCGGCTCAGGAAGAATAATGAATGCCTTAGACGCTGGCCTGAAGGCCAGCGCTACCCGATCTGCTTCGCGCAACGAGCGTTTTCGCAGACGGCGAAGGCGTGCTCCACCCCGAGATCGCTGCCTGCGCTATGATCTTGGCCCGTCCAGATCGCGCTCCCACAGCTTGATTCCGCCCAGTATCCCGTCCTGGTTGGAAATAATCTTGGCGTTCTTGGGCAGCTTGAGGGTGATCTTCGCCGCGTTTCCGCCGCCGATGTAAAGGCGATCGTAATAGAAGACGCGATAGAGCTGATCGATGGCTTCTTTCAGCCGCTTGTTCCACTTCTTGCGGCCTTCTTTGGCGAGCGCGCGCCGTCCCAGGTAATCCTCGTAAGTTTTGTCGTCGCGGAAGGGATGGTGTCCCAGCTCCAGCGACGGTATCGGGACGCCGTCGATGTACAAACCGGCGCCCATGCCGGTGCCGAGGGTAATCACCAGTTCGACGCCGATGCCGCTAATTCCGCCCAGACCTTGTACGACGGCGTCGTTGGCTACGCGCACCGGCTTGCCCAGCTCCTTCGAAAGCTCATCCGCAAGTGGAAACTCAATCCATTTCTTATCCAGATTGGCAGCGGTATAAACCACCCCCTTCTTGATCACGCCCGGAAAGCCAACCGACACTCGATCAAACTCGCCCAGTTCCTTGGCGAAGTCAGCGATGATCGCGATGACCGCTTTGGGAGTGGCAGGGTCGGGAGTCTTCGCCCGCAGCCGGTCGGTCAGCGGCTTGCCCAATTCATCCAAGAGCATGGTCTTGACACCGGTGCCGCCAATGTCGACGGCAAGCGTGCGCGGCCCTTGTCCGCTCGACGGTGCAGTCTCGGCGATTGGGCCGGCCGATTTCTTCTTTTTCTTCTTGGACGAGGTAGCGTCGCTCATGCGGTCTCCTTGCTCCAGCGGCTCATCAATTCTCGATTAATTCTGGATAGCAGAGCATACCGGATAAATGCTCAGGAGAAAATAGGCAAGCGGGGATTGACAATCGGGCCGAAAATCCCACCGCTCTGGCGTTGTCGGCCGTGCTATCGCCTGATCCAGGTCTGGCCGCCGTCAGAGGTCACCCACGTTGCTCCGGAGGCGGTGCTCAGGTTGCCCTGCATAGCGGTGTCGAAGTGAATGGAAACCACCGCGCTACCTTCAGGCCGGCCATTGCTGTTGAGCGCGACCTGGTTCCAGTTTTCTCCCTGATCGGTAGAGTGAAACAGCGCGCCGCGGTTGCCACCAGCCCATACATTGGATCCGACGGTCGCCACAGCGCGGAAGGCCACCGGCTGATTGGCAAGAACCCGGGTCCAGGCACTCCCCGGCAAAGCCCGCTCCAGATGGCCGTCGGCCCCGATACGCCAGCGCGCGCGGGCGAACTCCGCCTTAGCAAGCTTGCTCACTGCAGCAGGTTGGCCGGAACTCAACAGACCAGACTTCAGCGACGCCGCGGGCGTCGTCTGATCCTTGCCACCCTGGCCGGAGCCGCTACCCCCAGCGGAGGGTTGAATGTTAGATAGATCGTTGGCGCCCTTGGGCGTGTTGGCGACCAGGTTCTGATCGGAGTTGGTTAAGAGGTCGGCGTTGTCCGCCTGGACCAGCGGAGAGGCTGAGGTCACGGCCACGGATTGCGAAGTCGATCGCGGGGGCGCCGCCTTGGGTGGAGGCGTCACTGCCGGAGGGCGGCTCGGCACAACCGCACCTGCCAGCGCATTGGGCCTTGGTTTCTCCAGCGACGGGGACAGTTGAGCCATCTCCATCGCGTTTCGACGTGTTTGTTCTTGCGCGATTCGGCGGGCCTGTTCTGTCGATTCGTTCTGCCGCTCCTGAAGAACGGCGTGCTTTTTCGACTGGGTTGGGTTCGCGTGGAGCGCTCGCGGTTCAAAAGCCGGTTTCGGTTCTCCCAACTCGACTTTGGATTGATTGCCTGCGGCAATTGATGGCGCTGGGCGGTTCAGTGCGATAGCTGCTTCCGAACCAGGCCGCTGGCGCCGCGGAATTCGATCGCGCTCGATTAGCACGCCGAATGCGAGGGCGACTACCGCAACCGCCGGGATCGACCATTTCCACCATGCTCGCCTTGACCTTGGTCGAAGAATAGTAGCCGCCACTTGCGGCTGAGCCGGCATTGCCGCCGCAACCGCCGGTACCGCTTCTTCCACTGCGCTGGCCAGAAACACGATCTCCCGGCAATCCTTGCAGACCGTGAGGTGCTTCGTCAGCCTGGCTGTCTCGCTGGCAGTCAACGACTGCTCCAGGTAGCCATTCAGCAGATCGGCAGAAGGATGCTCGTCCCCCGCAGTTTGCCGTGCGAGCAGTTCTTGCACCGGTTTTGGAATGCCCTGCTTCATCCTTCCTCTTTATAGAACGGCAACGGGCCGCGAGCTTGCCCTAAAGTTTCCCGCACCTTAACCTGCAAATCGCGCACATCGACGTCCTGCATCGTTTCGTCGGCCTGCCGCGCCGACATTCCTGCCTCGATCAGCCGCTTGCGAATGCGTTTGCGAAGGCCGGTCGTCGCGCGCTCCAGCTTGCGGCTGACGGTGGATTCGTGCACGCCCAGCACCTTGCTGATCTCCAACAGGGTTCGGTGATCGAGAAAGTAAGCCGCCAGCAGAAAATGCTCGTCCGCATCCACAGCTGCCAACTCTGTAGCAGTTGCGGCTTCGACACGCCCGTCGATGAGCGGAGTTTCTGAATTGTCTGCGGCAAACTGCTGCCCATCGTCTACCGCGGCTTCCAGACTGGTCTCGCGTTTCGTCTTTCGATATTGATTGACGTACTCCTGCGCGATGACAGTGCGCAACCAGCCTGCCAGCGATCCACGCCCCAGGTAATACCGCAACTTCGAAGCACGTACCTCGCCGTCCTTCGACAATCCGTAGAGCTCGGCATAGAGAGAATCGGCCAGCGCCCGTGCCGACGTTTCGTCATGCGCGATCTTGTAGGCCGCGTCATACATCGCGCTGCGATATCGCGTCAGAAAAAGTTCCCACGCACCTTCATGTCCGGCAACACAGGCACGAGCCAGCACCAGTTCTTCCAGCCGCAGCGTTTGCAAGGCAGCCTCGGCATCGTCGTTGCTGCCTCGCTGGGCGGCCACTTCAGTCAGCATTGCCACCAGTCCCGCCAGGTCAATGCCAAATCGTGCTGCACCGCTTTCCGCATAGTGTTCGGCGGCAAACGCCTGCACGGCGGCTGAGGCTTGCGAGCTGGGGGCAGAGGCCATACGGACGAATCGTATCAATTCGCATGCAAGAAAGACATGGTGCAGCGTTCCTGTGAATGAGACGCGAGAGCGTCTCCGGAGGTCAACCATGAACCACACGGGCCTGGCATCAGTGGCGTTCCTGCTGTCTACGGCGATCGCTGGCTTCACGGTAGGTCCTACACACGAGTTGTTGCACGTGCTGGCGCCGATCACCCACGGCAACCTGACCATCTTTCCCGTTGTCGGTGGAATCGATTACGACACTTCGCGCTTCCTCACGCTCGATGAAGGCGTACGGGCCGGAACGGTCATCGTTACCGAGCAAGGTGCCGTGCAGGGATTGCTGAGGCGGTCGGGCAGCCGCGAGGTCGTCGAGACGGAAGCCGGCATCTATCGTCGCGCCGAAATCACCGGCGATAACTACAAAGTTTTTTCCATCACCGCGCTGCTGCCGAAGACGGACTTCGACGTTCATATCGCCAAGATGACCTATGACGCCGAAACCGCTCTGCCATTTCGGCCGGCGATCATGGTGCGATAGCGACTAGGAGGGACTTCGTGGAATTCGGCCGCGGACTACATCGGATCGTGCCAGCCGCCGATATCCGCCGCCAGTTCGCGCGAATCGGCTGGGCCCCACGTGCCCGGCTCGTATAACTCCGTAGGGCAGCAATCGCCGAGGATGGGATCGACGATCGCCCATGCCGCCTCCACCGCGTCCTGTCGCACGAAAAGCAGCGGGTCGCCCTTCATCGCGTCGGTGAGCAAACGCTGATAGGCATCCATCTCATCATTGCTGGTGTACTTCACGGCTGAGAGTTCCACCGGCATCGGCACCATCAGCGGTCCCGGACGCTTCACACGGCCGCCGAGGCTGAGCTCAATATCAGGGCCGAGCCGGAAGCGAAAGTAATTTCGTCCATCGCCGCCGATCTTGCTGAGCGGAGGCTTGCGTAACTTCACATAGACTTCGGTCGCCGTGATAGGCAGCCGCTTGCCGGCGCGGATCAGGAATGGCACCCCCGCCCACCGCCAGGAATCGATCTCCAACCGTACGGCTGCGAAGGTCTCGACGTCCGAATGCGGCGCAACTCCGGACTCCTCGCGATAGCCATGGAACTGGCCGCGCACGATATTCGCCGGGCTCAGCGGCGGGATGGTGCGGAAAATCTTCACCTGCTCATCACGCACCGAGTCGACGTACATCGTGGTGGGCGGCTCCATCGCCAGGAAGGCGACCACCTGCAACATGTGGTTCTGGATTACGTCGCGAATGGCGCCAGCTTCCTCGTAGAACTTGCCGCGGCCCTCGACACCAAACGACTCCGCCATGGTGATCTGCACGCTGTGCACATAGTTGCGGTTCCAGATGGGCTCCAAGAAACTGTTGGCAAAGCGGAAAATAAGCAGATTTTCTACCGCTTCCTTGCCCAGGTAGTGATCGATGCGAAAGATGTTTTCTTCCGGAAAAGCCTGATGCAAGGTGTCATTGAGCTTGCGCGCTGTAACCAGGTCGCGGCCGAACGGTTTTTCCAGAATCACTCGCGCGTTGTTGGCACAACCGGATTTCTGCAGGCCGCGCACCACCACGGAAAACATGCTGGGAGGGATCGCCAGGTAGTGGGTGGGACATTGCGCATCCCCCAGCTTGGCGCGCAAAGCTTCGTACGTCTTGTCGTCTTTGTAATCGCCATCGAGATAGCTGAGTAATTCGCAGAGCTTCTGGAAAGCGTCCTCATCCACGCCACCGCCGTATTTCGTAATGCTGTCGCGTGCGCGTTCGCGCAACTGGTCAATCGTCCAGCCGGACTTGGCTACGCCGATGACCGGCACGTCGAGCGTGCCCTGCTGCACCATACTCTGCAGCGCCGGAAAGATCTTCTTGTGAGCCAGGTCGCCGGTGGCACCGAAGAAAACGAAGGCATCAGAACGCGCTAGCATGAACTCCTCTCAGCCTCAGCTCTACCCATGATGAAGGAAGTTGACCCACGTTACAGCTGGCGGCACTCCAGGGCCCAGCCCATCGCCCATCAGCTGCCGTCGAAACAGTGTATCGGCAATGCGGCCCCAACGGTAGTCGATGGCCGCCCGGGCAACATGAATAGTTGGTAAATGAAGACGCGCCGGCAGGTCTGCCGTCGGGCGCCCACACCGGCTTGCCTCTTGTACCATAGAGCCAGATCTCGATGACCGGCTCCGGCTCCAGGCCAAATTTCAGCGAGCGCGTGCTCGAATTCGATCAGCTGCGACAGCTGCTGGCAAGCTACACGGCTTCGCCGCTTGGGCAAGCGCGCGTGATGCAGCTCATGGCCTCGTGTGACCCATCCTGGGTCGAGCGGCAGCAAGAGCTGACAGAAGAGCTGCGTGGCTATCTTCGCTCTGGCGGGCGCTTCGATTTTCACGACTTGCTTGATCCTACGCCGTTCATCGATAAGTCACGAATCCGTGGTGCGGCGCTCGAGGTCAGCGAAATTCGCGATCTGCTACGGGTCGCCGACCGCGCCGCCGAATGGCGTGAGATCGCGCTGCACCCCGCATCGCATCTCGCAGACCATTGGCAAGCCGTATACGAACTTTCGCAAGGCATCGCTGATTTCACGCTGCTGCTGCGACATTTTCGCAACAAAATATTGCCCGACGGTACGCTGGACGATCGCGCCTCACCCGAGCTCGCTCGCATTCGGCGCGAGATTGAAAAGCAGAAGCGCGCCATCCAGGAGTCGCTCCGGGCTTATCTGCGGCGGCTTTCCGAAGGCGGGGCGGTTCAGGAAGAGCTAATCACCATTCGCGGCGAACGGTTCGTGATTCCTGTCAAGGTGGAGCAGCGCCGTCGGGTGCAGGGGGTGGCGCATGGGGCCTCGTCCAGCGGACAGACGGTATTCATTGAGCCGCTGGAAACGATCGAGCAGAACAACGACCTGGTGCGGCTGCTGGAAGACGAGCAGGCGGAGATGCATCGCATTCTGCTGGACATGACCGCCCGGCTGGGCGAGCGCGCCGGCGAACTGCTGCAGGCGGTCGAGGTATTGGCGGAATTGGAACTGCAATTGGCCAAGGCGCGCTTCGCGGAGGAGTATGACTGTGTTGCCGTAAAGCTGCTGGGAGATGGCAGCGGGAGGGAGTTGAAAAGCGCTTCCCAAACCAATGTGACCGGCGTCACGCCATCACCGGTCAAGGGTTCACAGGACACGGAATCATGTGACCTATTGATCTTACGAAACGCGCGCCATCCGCTGCTCGAACGCACCCTGAAGCTTCGCGGCGCGGTGGTGATTCCGCTTACGGTCGAGCTCGACCGCGGGCATTGCCAGCTCATCATCAGCGGCCCGAACACAGGCGGCAAAACCGTCGCGCTGAAGACCATCGGATTGCTTGCGCTGATGGCACAGTCGGGGATTCCTATTCCTGCGGATCGCGCCGAGCTGCCAATCTTCGATGCGGTGTTCGCCGACATTGGCGATTACCAGTCGATCGAGCAGAACCTGTCCACGTTTTCGGCGCACGTTGCGAACATCGATTTCACCTCCCACCACGTCACTGCCCGTTCGCTGGTACTGCTGGACGAGCTGGGCTCGGCGACCGATCCGGAAGAAGGCGCAGCGCTGGCGGTCGCGATTGCCGACTACTTCCGGCGCGCCGGCTGTCTGAGCATCATCTCGACCCATCACACCGCGCTCAAGGTGTATGCCGCCAACACGCTGGGCGTCCTGAACTCGGCAGTTGGTTTCGACGAGCACACCTTAGCTCCGACTTATGAGTTGCGTATCGGCGTCCCCGGAGCCTCCGCAGGAATCAACATCGCGCAGAAGCTCGGGCTCAACTCCGACATTGTGGGAGAAGCTCGCAAGCGCATGACATCGCAGGCGCAGGATGTTTCACGTTTTCTGGACCGGCTGCATGGCGAGTTGCGAGAGCTGGACACCGAGCGAGCCGCGCTGAAGGCACGCGAGCAGGAGGTGACGAAGCAGCGCGAGCAGCTGAACATCGAGAGCCGAAAAGAGCAAAAAGAAAAAGTCCGGGATCTGGAGAAGAAACTGGAAAGCGTCTTGCGCGATTTCGAGTATCGGGTACGTGAGACCGTCAATGCCGTGCAGGATCGGGCGCAGGCGCTGAAGTTATCCAAAGACGCGGAGCGCCGCATTGCCAAAATGCGCCGGGAATTTCGGGAGCAGTTTGATGCGACCGTGGTGGCGCACAGCACCGGTGCTGACGCCGGCGATCCCCAAGCCCAGCAGCACGTGGTCAAGCACGTAGCAGTAGGCGACACCGTACATCTGAAGTCACTGGGCCGGGACGGCAAGGTTTTGCGGTATTTCGATGACGATACCTTCGAAATAGCGGTCGGGCCGATGAAGATGAAGGTGGCGCGGGATGACATCGCCAGCGTCGTCGTTCAGGCCAGTGTCAATCCTGTAGCAGCCGCTCGCTCCCTTGGGATCAACGTCTCCCTCGCGCGCGAGGACGACAGCGTTCCCACGGAGATCAACGTCATCGGTCAAACCGTAGACGAGGCTACGCAAGCGGTCGAGAAATTCGTCGATCGCGCATTTCTGGCTGGTGCGCTCCGGCTACGGATCGTGCATGGCAGCGGGATGGGAATCCTGCGTAAGGCTTTGCGGCAGTTTCTGAAACAGCATCCGCATGTCGCCAACGTCAGCGAGCCTCCGCAAAACGAGGGCGGCGGTGGAGCAACGGTGGTCGAGTTGAGAAGCTAGTGGCTAGTGGTCAGTGATCGGTGGCTAGAAAATTCTCGGCGGAACTCGGTTCATAACAGCGATACCCTATCTTTCTTGCGCTCCACGCTCCGGCTCTCTACACTTGACTCAGGAATGAGCAGTCTTGGACAAACCCTGCGGGGCTACTTCTGGTGGACCTACCCGCGCGGCAGTGTGCACTACGACGTGATGGTGACCGTCATTCTGGCTTTTATTTTCCTCACCCCGGTGTGGATCAACTTCCGGGACAAACCGCAAGAGCGTCCTCCGCATCAGACTGAAGTCATCGTGCAACAGGTGGGGGATGGCTTTCTGTACAAAGTGGATGCTTCAGCTGTGAAGGCAGGGAGCGATAAGGAGATTCGCGAGTCGCTGTTGCGGATCATCGAGCCGATTGGCGGCTACGTTACCATCGATCACTATGATGTGGTGCGTGATAGCAATCACAACGTAGTCTCCTACAAGGTTTGGGTGCATCGCTGAAGCGCGCCGGTGCCACCAAAATCTTCGAAAGGTATGTCGCGGCCGACGCCGCCTTCATCCAAAGAAAAATATGAAGAATGTAATCATCGCTCTGACGGGCTGGTTATTTCTGTGTGGTGCAGCCCTGGTACAGGCTCAGAACCTGGAGTCGGTGCTGGCTGCGATGGATCGAGCTGCTGCCGGCTTTCATACCGCGCAGTGTGATTTTGTCTGGGACGAGTATCAGAAAGTAGTCGATGAACACGATTTCCAGAAGGGAACGATGTACTTTCGCCGTCAGGGTGACGATGTCGAAATGGCTGCCGACATAACTTCACCGGAGAAGAAATATGTCTTGTTCTCCAAGGGGGTTGTTAGCTATTTCCAGCCCTCGATTGATCAGGTGACCGAGTACAACGCCGGCAAGAACAAGGCCGACTTCGAGAGCTTCCTGGTTTTGGGATTTGGAGGAGGCGGTCACGCTCTGAACAAGTCTTACGACGTGAGCTATGGCGGCACCGAGCAGGTGGACGGCATCAACACGGCGAAACTGGTGCTGACGCCGAAATCACAGCGGGTGCGCAACATGTTCCAGACGATCACGCTTTGGATCGATCCAGCTCGCGGCGTCAGCGTGCAGCAGAAGCTCGATGAGCCTTCCGGCGATTACCGCCTGACCAAGTACAGCAATATCCAAATCAATCACAAGATTCCCGGCGACGACTTCAAGCTGAAAACCAACAGTCATACCAAGGTGATCAAGCCAAACGGGTGAAAGCGCGATTAGCGATTGACTTCGTCCTCCGAAGTCGGAGTTTTCACCGCACGCGAATCAGGCGGCCAGAACTACCGCATCCTGCCGCTGCGGACGGACCGCAGATCCCTCGTCGGGCTGAAGCCCTCCTCGGGATGACAAAGAGGGATAGAGTGCGTGCGGCACGGCTGAAGCCGTGCCCTGACACGAAGCAATGCCGTGCCCTGACACGAAGCATGTCTCTGAGTCTTAGCTAATTGCTAATCGCTAATTGTCGGCTACTTCTTGTCGTCCGGGTGCGGCGGATTCTGCGGAGTTTGCGGCTGCGAGTTGTTCTTCATCTGTGACGGATTCTTGATAAAGGCCACAGTCTTCCAGATGTCGTCGTCACTGAGGACGCCGTCCCAGCCCGGCATGCCGCTGAAGCGGATACCGTACTTGATCACGTAGAAAAGATTGCCATCGGGATCGTCCGGCGTGCGAGCCATCAGCTGCGGCACGTGCGGGTAAAAATTGGTTCGCATCGGCGACACGGGCTGTTTCAAGCTGCCATGGCAGCCGGCGCAGTTCTTGTCGTATGTCATGGAACCGTCCATGATGTTTTGCATCGTGGGCTGAAATGGGTTGGCTTGTTTGGGAGCGTGGGCGTCGACCCACTCGTCCACCGACTTGTTGGCGGTGCGCCGCTCAAAGGTGCTGGGTGTACTTCCGATAGCACGCGTATCGAAGTGGCCGGTGGTGACGTAGTAATAGCTGCCGCCAAAGACCACGAGAAGGGTGATGATAACTCCGACGATGAATCCGCGCATGAGTCTCCTCAGCAAGATGTGTGCACAGCAGAGAATTCATCATCGTACTACGTGCGGGGGCTGGTCGGGTGCGCTTAACCAATCGTAACCCCGGTGCAATGCGGCGATTGCGCCAGGATGTTCAAGCCGGGGTGGTTAGTACCGCCGTAAACGCCGAGCTTCCCGCACCACGTCCTCAACCTGCGGCAGGAAGGCTTTTTCCAATGGCGGCGAGAATGGAACCGGCGTGTCCGCAGACGCGATGCGGGTGATCGGCGCATCCAGAGAGTCAAAGCATTCCTCGTTGATGACGGCTGCGACTTCGCCGGCAATACCGCCAGTCTTGGTATCTTCGTGCAGGACAATGACGCGATTCGTCTTCTCCACCGTCTGGCGGATGGCATAGCGGTCAAGCGGCAGGATGGTGCGCAGGTCGACGACCTCCAGCTCGATGCCTTCCTTGGCCAGGATTTCCGCAGCTTCCAGTGCAACATACACCATCGCCGCGTAGGTGATGACGCTGAGGTCGCGACCTTCGCGCGCCACGCGTGCTTTGCCGAGCGGCACGGTGAAATCGTCGGAGGGCAGTTCTTCTTTGATCCGGCGATAAAGAAACTTGTGCTCGAAAAACAGCACCGGATTGTTGTCGCGGATAGCCGCCTTGATGAGACCCTTGGCGTCATAAGCGCTGGCTGGGCAGATTACTTTCAATCCGGGGGTGTGGGCAAAGTAGGTCTCGGGATTTTGCGAGTGGAATGGACCGCCGTGGACTCCGCCGCCGGACGGGCCGCGAACCACCACCGGCACTGGCGCGCCCCAGCGAAAATGCGCCTTGGCCAGCAGGTTGTTGATCTGGTTGAAGGCGCAGCTGATGAAATCCATGAACTGAAACTCAGCTACCGGACGCAGTCCGGTCAGAGCGGCGCCAAAGCTGGCGTTGATGATCGCCATCTCAGAGATCGGGGTGTCGACCACACGCTCGGGACCGAAGCGGTCGATCAATCCGTCCGTGACCTTGAAGGCCCCGCCGTAGATGCCAATGTCTTCGCCAATGCAGAAGACCGCGGGATCGCGCTCCATCTCTTCCCAAATGCCTTGCCGAATCGCTTCCAGATACGTGACCGGTGCCATGAACGGTTATGCCATCCTCGTGAACGATTCTAAATGACAGCAACGGCGCACAAGAAAGCAGCCCGGCCAAAACCGGGCTTCGATCGGAACAGCGGGACCTCATGTGGCTGTTACGGCTATATTCTTTCCGCAATAGGGGCAGCACAGATAATCGCGCTGGATGGAGCGTCCGCAATGCGCGCATATGGGCGTCACCGCGCAACCGCATTTCGGGCAGAAACGGAAATCCGCTCCGACGGAAGTACCGCACTTGGGGCAGGGAATCATCAGCGGTTTGCGCAGCAGAAAATACGCCAGGAAGCCTAATGCCTTGGGGATGAAGATCACCAGCAATGTCCACAGCAGCGAATTCATGCCGCGCCGCTTGGAATCGGCATTCACGTAGCCAATCAGCAGGATGATGATCGCCAGAAAAATCCCGCCGAAGATGCTGATAGCGAACATGGCCGGGTCGGGTGGCCGGTCTTTGAGGCTGACGTAGTGACGCACGAGACCCAGCAACACGATTTGCAATAGGACAAAAGAAATGGCCGCGATCACCCGGGCGACATTGGGAATAATCGCCACTTCGCTGCGGAAGGTAGATTTGTAGTAGTTCATTGGTTAACTCCTTCGCGTTCCCTGGCCAGCGCCGCCATGAAGCGGCTCTCAAATAGCGGCTGAGGAAACACCAGCATCAGGGCGGCAATCACTACCGCCGGCAACAGCAGGAACAGAAAGATTCCCGGCGCCACAATCGATACCGGCAGACCAAAGCGCCCCACCAGCCAGCCTCCGAACTTCCACCACAGCCACGCCGACAACGCCGACGACATAGCTCCGATGCAGAACGAGATGGCAATCAGTACCGTGCGGGTCTGCTGTTCGCGCAATTGCAGGGCGCGGGCGCGAATCCGCTGCTGGGTTACGGCGACCAGCCGAGGGCTGGCGGTCACGGCTACGGCACGAAGCAGCCGCCCGGTGTTGTCGAAGTCGTCCGCATAGTGAGCGCATTGGGGGCAAACCGACAAATGCGACTCCAGCCACGCCGCCTCGGGAGCGGCAATCTCTTCCGTGCCGCGCCGCATGATCAGATCCAGAGCACGCTCGTGATCGTGGCTGGTCATTGCGCGCCTCCTTTAATCAGCGGACGCAGCGCGTGCACCCCGCGATAGATTCGCGTCTTCACTGTGGCAACCGGAATTCGTATTAACTTGGCAATTTCTTCCAATTTCATCTGCTCCTGAAAGCGCAGCACCAGCACCTCACGGAACAGGGGCGGCACGCGCTCTAAAGCCTCATCTAAGATTTCTTGCTGCTGTTGCGCCGCAACCTGATCGAAGGGGGACGGTCCGGTCGCTTCCGGCTCGAAGGGCACACCTTGTTCGCTATCCTGCATTTCGTCGAGACTCGCCGGATGGCGCTTGCGCAGGTAGTCGATGGCGACGTTGTGCCCGATCGACATCAGCCAGGTGACGAAGCGATTGCGCCCGTCGTAGAGATGGCCTTTCTCGAGCACTCGAATCCAGACCTCCTGGAACAGGTCTTCGGCGACGGCGCGATTGCCGGTCAAATGCAGCAGGTAGCGCAGCAGGCGGTGCTGATACTGCTCGATGAGCGCATCGAGCAACTCAGGATCGCGGCGCCGGAGCCCTTGTGCGATTTGGGCCTCTTCGGTCTCCATCGGAGCCAGCAAACTGAAGGCGGTGGCGATCATACTAACGGATACGAGTGCGGGGAAGAAAAAGACTCAAATCGAGCAACGAGCAATGGGCAACCGGCCTTTTCCAACCGCGAGGCATAAAACTGCTTCCGATGGATGATGGCGCGTATCTAATTGGCTGTAAGCTAATTGCCAAGGAAACTCTGATCAACTGTCTCAGCGGCTGAAGCCGCTCTTGAGAAAGGCATTCTCGCCGACGGCCTGAAGGCCGCGCCTTTCAAAACATGACTTAATCAGAGCTTCCCTAATGGCTAGCTGCTCATGATCATCCACGTCCTTCATCTCGGCCGGGTGGCGTACGAAACTGCACTACGACTGCAAAAGACACTTTCGCAGCTGCGCAAGGCTGGTCGGATTGAGAACACGCTGCTGCTTTTGGATCATCCCCCTGTCATAACTTTGGGACGCAACGCCGAGGTGGCGAACGTCCTGGCTTCGCCCGAGTTCCTGGCGCAGCGCGGCGTGGAGTTGTTCGAGATTGATCGCGGCGGCGATGTCACCTTTCACGGACCGGGACAGCTGGTCGCCTATCCCATCTTCGATCTGCGCAGCTTCGAGCCGAAGATCGGCGCAGTGGAGTTTGTGCGCCGGCTGGAAGAGGTGCTGATCCGCACTTGCGGCGACTTCGGCATCGGCACACAGCGGATTAAGCGTATGACCGGCGTCTGGACCTATGCCTTGCGCAATAAGCCAGAGGCGAAGATTGCTGCCATCGGTGTGCACATCTCACGTGGCGTGACCACCCACGGTTTCGCGCTAAACGTCAGCAACGATCTGGATTATTTCAGTCTGATTGTCCCGTGCGGGCTCACTGGCAAGACTGTCACTTCGATGGAGCGAGAGCTGCAAAAGCCGGTCAGCATCGATGAGGCTGCTACGATCACATCGCGCAACTTCGGTCGCGTCTTCCAATCGCAGATGCTGTGGCTGGAGTCGCTGGACGATTTGCTGGGGCAGGCTTCGGAAGAGGTCGTTGAGAATGTCGAGCCGCCCGCGCCGGCGCCAGCGAATCAGGACACGCCTGCCCGTCCGCCGAAGGAACTGCGGGAACTACACGGCGACGGCAGCGAACTGGCGTAAGACAGAGAGCTTTCCAGTTGACTCGTATCTAGAATCAAAAGCGGTCATCGGCCTCAGACTGGTCGAATTCCTCCTCGATCAGGCGATTGATTCGGGCCGTCTCTTTGCGCAGGCGCCGCAGTTTGCCGAGAGCCGTCATCCAGGGTTTTTCGACGGGGTTGCCGCTACTGGCCAGTTTGCCGTTCACCGCCTGCGTGACAAATTCCTGGAGTGGAATCCCGCGCCGGGCCGCCGCCAACTTGGCGCGACGAAAGATGGCATCGGGAATTTCCAGCGTAGTCTTCACTGGGTAGTGTCCTAAACTTGCGTTGCCAATCCTCTGCTCCTCGCCCTTTCGTGAATAAGGGTCAAAAACAGCACGACCAATCCGCCGCCGCATTCGATGACGATGAACCAGAAGAAATAGCTACCGTAGGCGTCTCCTGGAGTCAAGCGTTCCATCAAGCTAACTTGGACGGCGAAAATAGCAACGCCCCCGAGCACTAGCGAGAGTTGAGACGCGACTTTTTTTCTGCTTCTTGGAAGCCTGTAAGCACACCGAGCATGCAGGTAACAGAATAGCCATATCAGCAGGCAGAGTGGTGGTATTAGCGTTCGTGAAAGATAGACGTGCATGGGCAATGGCGCATCCTACCGCAGTAGTTCGGCCAAAGTCCAGATGTGATCTGTAATACCAGCTTCCATCGGTGGTGTCACCTGGAGCTCTTGTGTATCCAGCAAAAATCGTAACCGGCAACGCAACTGTAGGACACTACCCTGCACTGCGTTATGTTCTAGTATTTACGGGAGCAGGTCAAGAATCGGGATCGAGTCGTCCCGTGCGAAGACGCCCTCAAGCAGATCCCTCGCTACGCTCGGGATTTCGCCAGCAGTTCCCGCTCACTGCGTTCGCTCACGCCTGCTAAACGGCTCAACTTGCCTCTCATCGGCGGTCCGTTTATCGTTGGCTCTGGACTCTATGGCTCATAAGAAGCGCCCAGCTCACCGCCATCCGCCGAAGAAATCGGCCAAAGTTCCCCTCGCTCCTGCGAAGCTGTCGAAAACTCCAGCGCCCTCCGAGCAAGCTGACGGCTCCCACCCCGTCGCGCCAAAACCGGGCGCTATGGGGACCCCGGTCCCGCCCAAGCCGACCAACACGAAGATTGCAAGCCCCGCCGCGAATGGCGATGATCCCGCTTCGTCATCGTTGCGCTGTTACAACATTCCTGACTATCGCCTGGAACATCCGGAGTTTCGCATCTTCATGTCGGGCGAGGGATCGAACCTCGAGTACCGCGTCGAGGGCGATCTAAGCGCCGCGCCGCCGCCGATTCGCGAGTCGAAATATTTGTCGCGCGAGCAGTTGATCGCGATCTACCGCTGGATGCTGCTCAATCGCCGCATGGAAGTCGCGCTGGAGAATCTCTACAAGCAAGGCAAAGTCGTCGGCGGGGTGTATTTCGGACTCGGGCAGGAGGGCTGCTCGTGTGCTTCGGCGTACGCGCTTGGCCCGGACGACTGGCTTGGGCCGATGATACGCAATCAGGGAGCGATGTTGGTGCGCGGGTTCGCGGCGCGCGACATCATGCGCCAGTACATGGCCAAAGGGGATTCGCCGACCTGGGGACGCGACGCGTCGTCGCATTTTGGCGACTGGCAGCGGCGCAACGTTTGTGCGCCGATTTCGATGCTGGGCGAGCTGATCGGGGTGATGGCTGGTGTCTGCCTGGGCGCGCGGCTGCAGGGCAAGAACGTCGTCGGGCTCACCTATGTTGGCGACGGCGGCCAATCGACCGGGGTCGCGTACGAGAGCCTCAACTTCGCTGCCGTGCAGAAGCTAGGGCTGGTGCTGATCGTGGAAAACAATTTGTGGGGCTACTCCACTCCCTCCGACATGCAGTTCTGCGTGAAGGATCTCGCCGAGCGGGCCATAGCGTATGGCATTCCCGGCGTGATTGTCGATGGCACCGATGCCTGCCAGGTGTACGACGCCACCCATGAGGCCTGCGAACGGGCGCGCCGGGGCGAAGGTCCGACCCTGATCGAAGCCAAGATGATGCGCATGAAAGGCCATGCCATCCACGATGCCGCGCAATATGTTCCCGCGCCGTTGTTCGAATACTGGCGTGCCCGCGATCCCATCGCGCGCCTGGAGAGCTACCTGATCAAGGAAAAGCGCTGGCTCACAGCCGAAGAGAACCACCGGCTGATTGAAGATGTGGAACGCGAGTTGGAAGCGGATCGCGAAGCCGCGGTCGCCTCACCCATGCCCGATCCGGAGACGGACAAGACCCATCAGGGCGTGTACTGCGATCCGGCGTGTCACCAGATCCAGCCGAAATATGGATCGATTGTCGCCAAGCCGCGCGAAATCGCTGCGCCAGCCGCAAAGCCAGTAGACGCAGCGGTGCATTTGAAGTAGACAATCCGGCCCACGATCAAGTAACCTCACCCCCATCGTTTCAGCCAACAGATGTGAGCAGCCTGCCTTGCTGAACTTCCGGAATCGCACGCGCAACAACGAAGAAGTCGGACCATGACGGACTCACCCAAGCGCTCGCTTTACTACAAACTCGCGATTGTCCTGATCATCGCGGCGTCGTGCTTCCGTGTGTTCGTCAGCCTGGTGCACAACCCCATGGACTATCTCTGGTCCGACATGCTGCGGCACTGGAACAACGGACAGCATTTTCCCCGAGGTGGCTACACCGGCGCTGCCGATCCCATTGGCTACCAGGTATACGTTTTTCTTCTGCAGAAGATAACCGGCTACAACCAGCTGCTGGTGGGGCTGTCCGCGGCGCTGATGTCGGTACTGATGCCGTGGACGTACTACCGTGCGGGGCGGAATTTTGGCTTGCCCAAGACAGCCGCTCTATGGCTGTGGGGGCTCATCGCTGCGACTCCCTCTCTCATCGTCATCTATCACTTCATGATGCCGGAGACGCTGTTGCTTTTGCTGGAAGGCATCGCGCTGTGGATGACGGCGCGCTACCTGCGCCGGGGCGGCACACTGGCTTTCCTGCTCTTCGCCTTCTTCTGGACACTGACGTGTCTGACCAAACCCACGCTGGGCCCGTTGGCCGTGGTTTGTTTCCTTTGGGTCTGGTGGAAGCAACGCACGCCGGTGCGCGACATTGTCATCGCTGCGGCGATGGCGTTTCTTATGCTGTTGCCGCAGGCGATCCGCAGCAAGGCGGAACTCGGATTCTATGCCCCCTTTGGCAATCCCTGGTTGACGCGAATCGAGCTGCGCTGTGGAGCACGGTCGATTTACTTCCATTTCTCCGCGGCTCACGGCGTCCTGCGCTTCAGCCCTACGGTTGGCGATACCGATTTCGTATACGGTTCGCCCAGCTGCTTCATTCGCCCGCTGGAACCGCTCAGCCATTGGGCGATGCGACGCGCCTGGGGGGATAGTAAAGTGAACGTGCTGATCAATTCCGAGCACGGCGAGCAGGACTGGAAAGACGCCTATGACCGGTACAATCACGATCCCGCCGAATGGTTTGCGCAGTGGCGTGAAAACATCGTGTTGTTTCTTTTCGCCCCGTCCTGGCCGGAGAGCGGGGCGGGCCAGTGGGACGGACACCTTGAATATCGCGCCCGTTGGATATGGGCACCGCTCATCCTGGTCGTCTTCGTGTGCAATATCCGCCAGTTCCTCCGTCGCCGCTTCGACCTCATTCCCGTAGCCGTCACGCTGTTTACCCTGATCATGGGTTTGCAGAATGTGATCATCAGCGAAGGCCGCTATCGCAAACCGGTTGAGCCTTTGCTTCTGCTGAATCTGGTTTGGGTACTTGGGACAGAGTTGCCGACCAACTCGGGAGAACATTCGTCGTCGGCGCCAGCCGAAGTGTCGAAAGCGTCTGTGTAGAGTGATTGCGCCCGGCGAAGCTGCAACCCGGGAAGGAATCGTTGAGCCTTTAAGAGCGGTACACTTCCCGTCGGTGGCCGATCTTGACCACAAGTACAACGAGCGTCGATTCAACCACGCTGTACACAACCCGGTAATTCCCCACACGAATTCGCCAGAACTCCGAGCCCTTTAGCTTCTTGCAGCCAGGACAATAAGGATTTTCCGAGATTTTCGCGATAGCTTTCGCAACGCGCAACCGGTCAGAAACAGGAAGCTCGCCGAGTGTCTTGCGTGCGGCGGGCCGGAACTCGATGGAGTAGGCCATCGAGTTCAGAGGTTCAGTTCCTTCTTAATTTGCGCCCAGGGGATGTTCTTGCCCTTCTCTTTCATTGCCTTTCGCGCGTCGGTAATATCAATTTCGTCTTCAAGGCGCTGGAGCAGTTTGAGATCAGAAATTGGAATGACGGCTGCAACGGGCTTCTTGCGCCTATGGATGATCGTGTATTCACCCGCGTATTCTGCACGGCTGACGATGTCGGCAAATTGGGATCGAGCAGTGCTTGTCGTCAATTGCTTAGCCATGTACAAATTGTACACTTTGTACGCTTGCTGCCGGTAATTAAGCGTCCTTCTGATGCCAAGGGATACCAATTAATTTTGAAACTTGGCAGTCCGCTTGGGGATACGTTGGCTGGGGTTCGCGGTCCTATCCCACGATTTCTTCAAACTTCAGCGGATTGGGGCGGACCGGGATTGGTGGGGGTTCGATTTCGCGCAGCACCTGATAGGTGTAGCGGATGCGATGGATGACAGTGATGGTGCTGAGCAGGGCGATGACCCACAGCACCGGGCCCATGCGGTTGAAGAGCGCGCCAATGATGACTAACACGATGCGCTCGGGCCGTTCCATGAAGCCGACCTTGCAACTGGGGATCAGCGATTCGGCGCGGGCGCGCGCATAACTCACCAAAATTGAGCTGACCATTACGAACGCAACCATCACTACGTAGAAGAAGCGATTGGCGCGCGCGTAGTAAACCAGCAAGCCAAAGAAGAGGGCCACATCGCTGTAGCGGTCGATGACGGAGTCGAAGAAACCGCCGAAGATCGTCACCTGGTTGGTAGCGCGAGCGACGCGCCCGTCGACCATGTCAAAAATGCCGGCGGCGATAATCACCAGCCCGGCGTAGAGGAACATGCGGCGCTGGTTGTAAGCGTGGGCGTAGCCGAAGAGGATGCCGGCGATGACGTTGATCAACAGCCCGATGAAGGTAAGGGCGTTGGGCGAGATGCGGGTGAGTGCCAGACCGTGCACAATTTTGTACAACAGCCACTTGCAGGACCGCCCCACTGCGCTCGTCCACGTCATACTCTCTTACCCCGGCAGAAGCAGGAGCGCGCCTGCCGGAGCCCGATTGCCTCGCTATGCTTCGTCGTGAATGGTGATCAGCTTCAACACCTCAAGTTCGCGTCTGCCGGTAGGGGTGACCACTTCGCTGACATCGCCCACTTTCTTGCCCATCAAAGCGCGTCCGATGGGCGAACTGGTGGAGATCAGGCCTTTGGTAACGTCGGATTCCTCGCTGGTCACCAGCTTGTATTCGATCTTCTCATCCTTGGTGGAGTCGTAAACCACCACGGTCGACCCGATGGCGGCGCGATCACGAGGGATATTGGCCATATTGACCATCGACAGGTCGGCCATGCGCTGCTTGAGCTGACCAAGCCGCGCGCGGACGAATTCCTGGCGCTGCTTGGCCATATGGTACTCGGCATTCTCGCTGAGATCCCCCAAAGCGATGGCCCGCTTCAGCTCTTTGGGAAGCTCGTGATTCAATTCGTGTTCGAGAACCGCAATTTCCTCAGCGAGTTTCTTCTTGATGTGCTCTGGCATACTTCGGCGTCGTTGTTTCGGGCCACGAGAAGCACGCCCGAAGGCATCCGATGATTATACGCGGGATGATGCGCCAGCGGCAGTGGTGGTTGCGTAGCCCGGCCAACGGTGGTCGCGAAGCCGCATGCCGGCATGATTTTAATCTTTCCCAGATGCACGAAAAGCCGCGTCAATTGACCGTTTTCGAAGATTGGGCTTATAATAGATGCATTATGTAGTTTCCCCTCATACCCAGACAATCTGGGAGCAGTACTCCGGCCCTCATGAATAACCAGAGCTTTAGTATCGGAGACAAGGTCGTTTACCCGAATCACGGGGTGGGCGTAATCGAGCAGATCAGCAGCAGGACGATCGGCTCACAGATTGAAAGCTTCTATCTTCTGAAGATCAAAGCCAGCAGCCTGAAAGTAATGGTGCCCTTCCATAACGTGGGCAGCGTGGGGCTTCGTAGGGTAGTCCGCAACGGCGAGGTGCAGAAGGTCCTGGATTTTCTCACCGAGGGCAAATGCGAGAACCACGCCGACTGGAAATACCGCTTCAAAGAAAATTCCGACAAGATGCGAACCGGCTCGCTGCTCGACGTGGCCGAAGTGCTGAAAGGCCTGCTGCTTCTCGCTCAAGCCAAACCGCTGAGTTTCCGCGAAAAGAAAATGCTGGAGCGCGCACGATATCTGCTGGTGAGCGAGCTGGCGATGTCGAAGAACCGGGAGGAGCCGGAGATTGAGGAGCTGCTCAACAAAGCTTTGTCGAAATGCAGGTTGCGTTTTCCGGAAGCCTCCAGTATGGAAGATTGAATTATCGATGTGTTGAAAGGCGGCGGGGCTTGGTCCTCGCTATTTTTTTGGCAATCGCATGCTGCTTGCTAACCGCCAGATCGAGTCATACAATGCAACCGCTCTCTGACGAGGTATGAACCTCCCCGACGCGAGGAATCTGGAATCCTATGCCAGGAACGCTGCACATCTTCCGCCTGAAAGACAATCCTCTGCAATATCAAGTCAACTACAACCTCGGCGCCAACTCCTGGGTGCAAGTCTTCGATCCTGACGGCCTGGACGAGTTCCTGCACCACAGCGCCTCGTTACCGACAGCTGAGGTGGACGCCATGCTGACCGAGCTGCGCAGCGACGGCCACACGACCGAAGCGAATGTCGATATCCCGGAGCTGCACTTAGGCGAAATGGGCTTTGCCGAGTCACCCAGCGACGAGTGAACTCGAATCGAAACCCGACCAATCGGAGGGGTGCCGGGACCTCGGATAGGAGGATCTAATCTATGTCAGGGATTAAGACCTTCGTCTCGCGCGGCTCGGCGCCCATCCAGTTGGCCACCTTGGTCCGCGCTCTTGCGTTGCTGGCTGTCTTGGCAGCACTCACAACCGTGAGCCATGCCCAAGGCAACTTCACGGTCCTTCACAATTTCACCTACAGCGGGACGGGCGGGGCAAACCCCGAGTCCGCTCCAACTTTAGACAGGCACGGCAACCTATATGGGACAACGGTCTCTGGCGGAACGGGGAATTGCATCGACGGATGCGGTACTGTCTACGAGTTGAGGCAGGTTAACGGCTCCTGGATATTCGATCTGCTCTATGGTTTCAGCGGGGAAAGCGACGGCGGGAATCCCCACGCCGGAGTGACCATCGGTCCCAACGGTACGCTCTATGGTGCCGCGTCCGATCAGTTCGCTGACGATGGTCACGGCGTGGTGTTCAACGTTGAACCTCCAGCAAACGTGTGTCATGCCGTACTTTGCCCATGGACTGACACCACTCTCTACTCTTTTCCCGGGGGCTATGCTGGTGCGAACCCGCAAGGCAACGTCGTTTTCGACTCGCAGGGAAACCTCTACGGCACTACCCTCTATGGTGGAACCGGGGGATGCCTGGCCGGATGCGGCACCGTCTACAAGGGCACGTTATCGGGAGGGATGTGGACCATAAGCACGATCCACAACTTTACGGGCAACCCCGATGATGGCGCACTCCCCTTTAGCGGAGTGGTGGTGGACAGCGCCGGTAACCTCTACGGCACCACTCAGTATGGCGGCACGTACGGCTTCGGCACGGTATACGAACTATCGCCGTCAGGGGAAGGCTGGACCGAGACCCTGCTCTACTCTTTTACGGGATATGGGGGAAGGGAACATAGTTGCCTTCTGAACGCGGGGCTAGTCTTTGACCAGGCCGGTAACCTCTATGGAGCAACCCTCACCGACGGCGAATGCGGCCCCCCGATAGTCTTCGAGCTGTCACCGCAGGGCGGCGGCTGGAACTTCACGACAATCTACACTCTTCCTGACCCCTATGGACCGGAAGACGCCTTGGCCATTGATTCTGCCGGCAATCTCTACGGCACAACCGTTTACGGCGGTAGCTTCGACTATGGCACCGTATTCGAGCTGTCGCCCTCCAGCGGCGGCGGGTGGACCTACACCAACCTCTTCCTCTTCTCTAACGGTATCGACGGCGGGAACCCGAACGGCGTGGTCGTCACTGGCCCGGGTGGATACCTTTACGGCACAACATCAACCGGGGGTGGCGCTGGGGTCGTTTTCCAGATCAACCTCGGTGCCCACTGACGCTCGCAACGACTCCAGGCTGTGTCGCTGTCACTAGCGTGGCTTGCGAGGGTGGCTTGTGCGCCATGAGCACAGGGGCTAATTTCGACGACCGCTGGAGGGGGCGACCACAGAGACGGCACTTCGTCTCAGCGGCCTCCTGACGCCGAATCCGGCGGTATTCCCTTTGACACTCGTTGGAGCAGGTTACCGCCTTTCTGCGGGCGCGCTTCGCAGGTATGTCGCCAAGACATAAACCGGCGGCAATTCGATCGGCAGTCGACAGGATGCAGCGCAGAGTCATTGCATAACTCCGGTGCGGTCGCGTCCCGGCAATCGCTTCACGCTTTGCGGCGGCTTCTTAACGCCTGCTGCGATATCCGTCGGCAAGCGCGAGGCGGCGGCTTGCCGCTGCCGGCGATCGGGACGATCTTCGGAGAGGATTCCGGCTTGCAGGAAAATCTCAGCCAGCGCGTCCAAAGCTTCGCCAAACCAGCAACGAATGCCAAATGCAGACCGATGGAGCATCTCCGCGACCTCATCCACGGAGAAATCGTAGAGGCCGACGAGAGTCATGATCTCGGCATGATCGTCGCTCAGCCGGCCCAGGCAAAGCTCAACATCGCGAGTAAATACCACCTGATCCTCGAAGCTGGGAATGCTGTGATGCGAGACGCGAGCGCGAAAGAATTCGCGGCCCAGCAAGGACGGCAGGCGACCGACCTGGCAGGAGAGTTCGAAGTAGTGGCGGACGATCGCCAGTGTCTGAGTGCGGAAGCACAGCATCTCGGGGCGCGGATCGATCGCTTCCGGTTCGACGACGGGCGCCGCTTCAGCACTCTGAAAAAGCAACATTTGGGCTTTGCGGGCGGCAATTCTGGAGAATCTCATTGCAGCCTCCGGCAGGGCGAGGCTGAGAGTGCTTCGACGTCGATCTTGAGCGGCGTGGCTACTGGCAGTTTCGGCTTGCGGAGGCGCGATTGACGGCCGGCATCGCCGGGAATCGCATGGCCGGTTAGAATCCGGCCACACGGCTCGCAATAGGTCTTGCCCGATTGCGAACGGCGCAGACCCAACGATCCGCAGCGCTCGCAGTACTTGAGTTCGTAGATAACGTCCTGCACGTTTTAACCCCCTTCAGTCTTCAAAAGCACGAGCCCTGCGATGCGCCTCACTGACATCGGAAGACGCACCCACAGGGCTCGTTTCAGTTACGATGACCTGCTCAGTTATTTAAGCGGAACGACAGTCGGCAGCCAGCGGCGAAATTAGGAGTATGATTGCGATTTTGTCGCCGTGGTACCCTCTGCGGTATCAAGGAATCATCCGCGCCTCTCGTCTACGAGTGAAATAACCCTCTTCATATCCTGACTTCAGAATCCGGCCGTTTTGCACTACGACACACAGCCGGCCGGAAAAGCTCAGGCTTTGAAGAAGCTTCTCCGTGGCCGCGGAGAGGAGTTCGGCTTGCTTGATTTTGCGGCGAAACTCCGCAAAGGTTCGGTCTTCGGTGGTGGGTTCGGTGTCCTTCATTGCTCGCTACCCTCAGTTAGGACACAGAACCGGGAGACAATTCTACTTTGGCAGAGCGAATCGCGAGGGTCAATAAAAATATTGCTTTCGGCATACGACTAAAGTAGATGTATTTCTTTTAGAAAAATCACGTGACCCTCCAAGATCTGCAGGAGCAGCTCCGTGTACACATCCGCGCCCGCATCGGACGCGGCGAACTGACGGGAATCGGTTTGGCTCGCGCCGCCGATTTTCCGCAGGGACATCTGTCCAATTTCCTGAACGCGCGCCGCGGTCTCAGCCTGGAATCGATGGATCGCCTGCTCGATACGCTGGGCATTGGCATACTCGATCTGCTGGAGACCAAGGAGATCGAGGAGCATGTCGAGCTGCCCAGGAAAGACGGCGTCGAGAGGATTGCGCTGGTGTCGCCGGAACATGCCGCCCTGGCTCGATTTGCTCCCGAGCAGATTCTGGAGACGCGCAGTTTCAACAAATCATTCCTGCGCAAGCTGCGCGCCCGCGATGCCGAAGACCGCCGCGACTGGCTGCGCTTCGTAGTGATTCGTCTGGAGCTGAAAGGCGTTCCGCTTATCGCCCTCAGAACCGCGCGTGCGGCCCTGCTGATCGATCGCCATTACAGTTCGCTGGATCCTTATCGCCGATTTCAACCCAACCTCTACGTGGTCAGCTTTGGTGGTCGCTGCAACATGGGCTATGTCTCGCTGTTCGACGATTATCTGCTGGTTCGGACTCGCGACCCGCAGCAGGAAGTCGAGATGTTAAGAATCGAGCGGGGCAGGAGCTATTCGGAATACGTCGTCGGCCGCGTGTGCCATGTGGGACTGGAAGTGTGATCCTGCAACCGTCTGCTATGATTTCGCTACGATTAACGAAGGCCAGCTCATGGAGGAAAACGTGGAGGAACGCAGCACGACGCCGCCCGGCGTACGACGGGATGAGGATATCGCCCTGGATCTGATGAAGTTTGTCGCCGTCACAACGGGATACGGCAGGACCAGTTCGGCGGGAGCGGGATTTCAGGCGGCCGGCGAATCTAAAGCCGAGGACTATGCGCGGCATCTGCTGGATCTTTACGGGCAATGCCTGGCGGCGGTGCAGGGCAAGAAGTAGTCCGGCAAGCAGTGATGCTTCGGTGAGCTGAATCGTTACCTTACGATCGAGAGCAACTGGGACCGGCGAGGTCCCGTTTTTTTGTCACCTGCCGTGGTGATCTTGATCATTGCTGCGCGAACTGTTCCGGTTGACCATCGCTGCAGCGAGGTGTGCCATGGCAAGCCTGGACCCTGACTTTCAGGAAGAACTGAGCAGTCTCCACCACGAGCACGAGGAGCTGATGGCGCAGCTGGACAAGCTGGATGCGGCGCTGGAGCAGATTGTCTCCTACACCGAGGTCCTCACCGATCTGGCGATGGCGAACCAGGCTTCGGCGAGCGGCAAGTGGATCGCAGAATGGCTGCCCAAACATTACGCGCACGAAGAGACGACGGTGCTGGAGACGATCGCCAGGATGAGTCCGGAGCTGGCGTCCTTCGCACGCGAGATGAAGCGCCAGCACAGCGAGATGCGGGTGCGCCTGGAAAGCTTTCGCGATCACATTGCCCACATCGGCGAACAACGCGATCTGGAGGCAGCCGTGGCTGAGCTCAAACGCGAAGGCAAGGACCTGACACGCCTGATCCGTTTGCATATGGCGAGGGAAGACAAGAAGTTCGCCAGCCTGGAAAATTAGGTTCGAACCAGCCACGCTCCCGTACTCCGCCCGTGCTCAACCAGGCTGATGGGCTCGCCTTTGCGATCCTGCATCAAGAGATTGCGCGATAAAGAAGAACTCTTCCTTCCATAAAAACTTGTTATAGGCGAAAGCCGCTTCCGCGAGAGAGTGCGGTTGATCTAAGCAGGCAGGCGCAGCGATTTTTCTCAACGCTCGCACGGAGCTCTCCATGGATCGCGCGACTCGTCCGGCAAGATGGCAGGTGCTGCTCGCCTTCGCCATTGTGTACTTCGTTTGGGGCTCGACTTTTCTCGCTATCCGCGTCGGCGTGCGCGAAGTGCCGCCGTTTCTGCTCGCGGCAATTCGTTTTCTTCTGGCAGGAATTGTTTTGTACGGATGGATGCGAATGCGCGGCGTTCCCTCACCCCATCGTAGGGAGTGGCGGTCGGCTGCGCTGTTGGCGGTGCTGATCTTCGTGCTCGACTACGGATTACTATTCTGGGCAGAGCAGCGCGTGCCGTCGGGAGTCGCCGCCGTAATGATGGCGACCATTCCGGTGTTCATGACGCTGTCAGAAATTTGGTTTCTGGGAACGCAGCGGCTGACACTGCGACTTGCCATCGCGCTGCTGGTGGGGCTTTGCGGAGTGGCCGTGCTCGTGAGCCACTCGCTCGGCCTGGGTGAGAGTTCATTGGATACTTCGGGGGCGATTGCGCTGCTGGTAGCGGCAATCAGTTGGTCGGTAGCTTCGGCGCTAACCCGCAAGCTGCCGCTGCCTGCTTCCAAGCCCATGAGTTCCGCTGCTCAGATGCTTTGTGGAGGAATCTTGCTGATGCTGACCGCGGCCTCGCTGGGAGAATTTCGCGGCTTTCATCCCATGGCCGTCTCGCGCACCGCGTGGATCGCGCTGGCATATCTGACCGCAGCGGGATCGATCCTTGCCTTCACGGCGTATGTATGGCTGATCCATCATGAGTCGCCCACCAAGGTCGGGACATACGCGTATGTGAATCCGGTGATCGCGGTGGCGCTGGGATATTTCTTCGCCGGCGAGCAGTTGACTGCGCGCACCCTGCTGGGGGCGCTGATGGTGCTAGTCAGCGTAGTCGTTATTACCACGATGCCAAAGAAAGCAGCGGCGATAAATGTGGAGGACGCGCTGGCCGCGAATATTTCCGAAGGCTAGGGACTTCACAGCTGATGATCCGACTTCGTCATACCGCCTGAGCAAAGCCGCCGGCATCTAAGCTGCGAGGCTGTGGACATCAAGCTGGGAGAAGTATCGTAAGCCGGGATCGACTCTGATGGGAGAAAATCATCGTATGCGGTCATATAAAATGCGCAGTGACGAAGACCCGCCGCCGATTCCAGTGCCGCCCGGCGAAGATCCGCCGCCTCCGGTGCAGGAACCTCCCGACAAGCCGGTGCTCGGCCCGGATGGGCCGGTGCGCGAACCGGAACCGCGGCCGCCACGACGGTTGTGAGAGTTGTCCGGAACTCGGATGACCAGAGACCATCTCGGGTAGAGCTGGCCTTCAGGCCAGCGTCCAAGCCGTTCATTTGCGTAGCAGAGTCGGCTTCAGCCGACGACGCATTCGCGCATTCGTGCATAACACGACGACAACGAAATCACCCGCTGCTGCGTGACTTATAATCGAGCTTAGTTCACGAATGAGCCCGCCCACCGCCTCACAAACAATCCTCGGCAATAACACAATCTCCAACAATCCCCGACAGCCATCCCGCGGCTGGATCTGGATCGTGCTGCTGTGGGCGATTGTGTATATCCCGGGCCTGTTCTCGCCCGCTTTGCTGGACGATGCCGACTCGGTCCACGCCGAAGCCGCGCGCGAGATGCTGGTGCGGCACGAGTGGACGACGCTGTACATCGACGGCGTTCGCTATCTGGAGAAAGCGCCGCTGCTGTATTGGGGCATGGAGGCCAGCTATCACGTCTTCGGCGTGAAGGACTGGGCTGCGCGATTGCCACTGATTCTGGCCGAGCTGGCGCTGTTACTGGCCACGTATGCGCTGGGCAAGCGGGCGTTCGGCGAGCGCGCCGGATTCTGGGCGGCGATCGTGATGACGCTGTCGATCGGGCCTTACCTCTTCACCCGCATTCTCATTCCCGACATGTTGATCCCGCTGTGGCTGACACTGGGCTTCGATTTTTTCCTGCAAACGCTGGAGCAGGAGCGGCCAACAATCGCGGTCTGTTGGGGATTGGCAGCCACGGTCGCGCTGGATGTTCTCACCAAGGGGTTGATCGGGATCGTCTTCCCGGCGGCCATCATTGGCATTTACCTGATTCTCACCGGCAATCTCAAACACCTGCTGCGCATGCGGCTCATCTCCAGCAGCATCGTTCTGTTGGTGATCGCTGCGCCCTGGCACATTGCGGCGGCAATGGCGAATCCGGCTGCCGGCCAGTCGCGCGGCTTTCTGTGGTTTTATTTTGTCAACGAGCACTTCCTGCGCTATCTGGGCAGGCGTATTCCGCACGATTACGACACGGTGCCGCTGCTGCTGTTCTGGGCGCTGATGTTGCTGTGGCTATTTCCGTGGTCGGCATTCTTGGTGCAGTCGCTGCGCAACATTCCACATCGCTGGAGCGAACTGCGCGGACGCATGAGCCGGCGACAACGGGCGATGCTGCTCTGCGCGATATGGGCAGCGGTGATCCTGCTGTTCTTCAGCTTCTCGACGCGGCAGGAGTATTACGCCGTTCCCGCATTGCCGGCGCTGGCGTTGCTGATCGGCGGCTGGATGCAGCAGGAAGAGGAATCGGCCGAGGACTCCCGATTGCGCAGAGGAGGCCGGATTGGATCGCTCGTGTTGCTGGTGATCGGCGCGCTGGTCTTTGCGGCGGCGATATTTCTGTTAGCGCAAAGCGAGAGCACGCCGGCCGGTAGTGATCTCGCTGATTTGCTGAAGCAGAATCCCAGCGAATACGCTTTGGCCCTCGGGCACATTTTCGACCTGACGCCGCGCGCGCTGGGATTGTTCCGCGCGCCGCTGGCGATGTTTGCGATTGCGCTGTTCGTCGGGAGCCTGCTGAATTGGCTCTTCCGGCGCCGCAATCGCGCCGCTGCCGGCAATTGGGCAGTCGCCATCATGATGGTATTCGTGCTGTTGGCAGTGCATCAGGGGCTGGTGATGTTCTCGCCCATTCTCTCCTCAAAGAAGCTGGCCGATGCGATTGAGCAGGAATTTCAGCCCGGCGACGTGATCGTCTCCTACGGAACTTATGAAGACGCGTCGACCATCAATTTCTATGCGCGACAGCCGTTTCACGTGGTCAACACCCGGACCGAAGGCGATATGTATTACGGATCGCTGTTCCCCGATGCGCCGGCGATCTTCGATAACGACGCCTCGTTCGCGGCATTGTGGAAAGGACCGCGAAGAGTTTTCGTTTGGGTGGAAGAAGACAAAATACCCAGCGTTATGCGGCAGACCGGCTATTACCAACTCGCACGCAGCGGCGGCAAGCTGATCCTGATGAACCGGGAGTGGGCGGGAGAGCGATAGCGGTGTCGCCGGCTGAAGCCGGCTTATTGCCACAGCCATCTGCCGCCGCTCACGCGGCTCGAGTTCCTTATTGCGGCGTGACCCGGGTCTTACGACCCGGGCTAACTTCATCCCGCCGCTGCGCGGCTGGCGCGAATCCAATCCCACATCCTTACTGAGGCGGCTGTTTCAGGAGTGGCTAGATCGGGTGCCCCCTTCAGTGTCTGCAAGACAACTGGATTTGGAAGGGGACGAGATCGGCGAGAATTGCCCACAATTCAGCCGCGCAGCGGCGGCATGAACTGAGCCCGGGGCGTAAGCCCCGGGTAGGACGGAAATGAGCCGAGCCGCGGAGCGGCGGCACGGGCCGCGACACTCCCTCTCCAGGCCAGCGTTGGCTCCGATCTTGTCGTCCCAGAACTGAAGCCGATCATCCCGATGATCGTCCTCTTGATGCTGCCTTGAACGCGGCGCCGAAGCGCCGCACCCGTGCTATCCATCCGTGACTAACCGCATTTTCCCGTGACCGGGGCTGCCATAATCGCTTGCAACTTGCAAGTGATCTTGTTAACCTGCTTGCCAAGATGGCCGGCCGGCCGAAGTTAAAGCGTCGTTCGGGGTGCCCAGTCAATATTTCCCTGGAAGTGCTGGGCGATAAGTGGTCCCTGCTGATTGTCCGCGACATGATGGTGCGGGGCTTTGCCAGCTTCAAGCAATTTCAGGAATCGGGCGAGGGCATTGCGACTAACATGCTCGCCGATCGCCTGCAGAAGCTCGACGCCGCGGACATCATCACTGCCGAGAGCAACCCCACTGATGGGCGGCGCGTGAACTATCGCCTGACGCGCAAGGGAATCGACCTAGCGCCGGTGGTGCTGGAGCTGCTCATCTGGGGCGCGCGCTACGAGGACACCGCAGCGCCCTGCGCCCTGATCCGCAAGCTGGAGAAGCATCGCAAGGAATTGCTGGCGGAAGTGCGGCGACGCTGGCAGAAGCGAGATTCAGCGCCGTTGCAGGCAAAATCCGGCGAATGGTTGTGGCCGTGAAGCCCGACAAGGGTCGATTGAAGGCGGTTCATTCATACACCACAAGGAGCAATGATGGAACTGAGCACTTATCTTCACTTCAACGGCGATTGCGAAGCGGCCTTCAAGTTCTACGAGCAGTGCACGGGAGGCAAGATTGAAACCATCTTCCGGCACGAAGGCACGCCGGCGGCCGCACACGTCCCGCCGGAATGGCGCAGCAAAATTTTGCACGCTCGCATGAAGATCGGCGACCAGTGGCTGATGGCGTCGGACGCGCCGCCGGGACGTTATAGCCAGCCGCAGGGTTTTTCGGTTTCGCTCGCGCTGAACGATGCGAAGCAGGGTGAGCGCATCTTCAACGCGCTGGCGGAAGGTGGGAAGATTTGCATGCCGTTCCAGCAGACCTTTTGGGCCGCCGGTTTCGGCATGGTTACCGATCGCTTCGGCGTTCCGTGGATGATCAACTGCGAAGCCGCAGCATGAGCTGTTGGATCGGCGAAGACCAGGACCAAGGGCCAGACTGAATCTTTGCGCGGTGCTCGGTTTCTCATCGAGCGGCGCCTTGAGGTGGTTATGAAAGGAAAATCAGTAAGAGCAAACATCGTAGTGGCAAGCACAACCGTAATGCTGGTGCTGGTTGCCGGGTTGAGCTCGGCGTACGCAGCAGCGGCGGGGGATTCCAAGACGCAGTACACCACGATGGCTCCGCTGCATCTTTATCTCGACGCTCGCGATACCGAGATCGCGTTGGCGCGCAGTGCGGCTCCTGAAGCGATATCGAAAGACGCGACCGTCATGGTGCTGACGGAGCATGGCTATGTGACCGCGGTGGAAGGCAAGAACGGTTTCGTCTGCGTCGTGGAGCGAGCCTGGATGTCGCCTGAAGATTCTCCGAGCTTCTGGAACCCGAAGATGCGTGGCCCGGTTTGCTTCAACCCTCCCGCGGCGCGATCGATCTTCCCAACGACCTTGGAGAGAACCAAACTGGCGCTTGCGGGCAAGTCGAAAACCGAGATCATCGCCGCCAATAAGCAGGCGTACGACGACAACGAACTTCCGCGGCTGGAACCGGGTTCGATGAGCTACATGATGTCGAAGCAGGCCTGTCTGACGGCGACCTGCGGCAACCTCGCTCACGTGATGATCTACACGCCGCACATGGATCCTGCGTCGTGGGGCGACGGTGTGCCCAACTCGCCGGTCCTACTGAATCCGCAGTTCAAAGATGCCGAGCCCATCGATGTCTGGGTGATTGGTGTGGGCAAGTGGTCGGACGGAACACCCGCGCCGGTGATGTAGAGTGGGTAGAGCAGCCCTTTAGGGGTGCGTTCTGGCATGCCCCGTTGACTGAGCCGGCTTCAGCCGGCGACAGGCTGAAGCCGGTCCAAGAAAAACAATGATCGTTGCATGACGGCGGGCCTGAAGGCCCGCTCTACCTTACCCGACCTTAGTGAGGAACGCATGAGCAGAGTACGCGTATTGGCAGGCACACGCAAAGGCGCATTCGTTCTGGAGTCCGATGGCACGCGCGACGAGTGGGACGTGAGCGGTCCGCACTTTGCCGGCTGGGAGATCTACCACATGAAGGGCTCGCCCGCCGATCCCAATCGCATCTATGCATCGCAGACCAGCGGCTGGTTCGGGCAGATCATCCAGCGCTCCAGCGACGGCGGCAAGACGTGGGAGACACCCGGCGGCGGGCCGCAGAAGTCGCCGCAAGGCTGGCCGATGGGCGAGAGCAACAAGTTCGTCTACGACACTTCGCCCGCGACCGGCGCGCCGCTCACCACGCACCAGTTCTACGACGGCACGCAGCATCCGTGGGAGTTCAAGCGCGTCTGGCATCTGGAGCCGTCGCTCACCGATCCCGACACCGTCTTCGCCGGCATCGAAGACGCGGCGCTGTTCCGCTCGACCGACGGCGCAGCCAGTTGGCAGGAGCTCTCCGGCCTGCGCGGTCATGGCACCGGTCCGAAGTGGCAGCCGGGCGCGGGGGGAATGTGTCTGCACACCATCATCATTGACCATAGCGATCCCGATCGCATGTACATCGCGATCTCCGCGGCCGGCGCCTTTCGCACCGACGATGGCGGCACCACCTGGAAGCCGATCAATCGCGGCCTGCGCTCGCAGTTCCTGCCCGATCAGGACGCCGAGGTCGGACACTGCGTGCATCACGTCGCCATGCATCCTTCGCGCCCCAACGTGCTCTTCATGCAGAAGCACTGGGACGTGATGCGCAGCGACGACGCCGGCGACAACTGGAAGGAAGTGAGCGGCAATCTGCCCACCGACTTCGGCTTCTGCATCGACGTGCACGCGCACGAGCCGGAGACCATCTACGTCGTGCCCATCAAGAGCGACGGCGAGCACTATCCGCCCGAAGGCAAGCTGCGCGTCTATCGCAGCCGCAGCGGCGGAAACGAGTGGGAGGCGCTGACCAAAGGCCTGCCGCAGGCCAACTGCTACGTCAACGTGCTGCGCGACGCCATGGCCATCGATCAGCTCGACTCCTGCGGCGTCTACTTCGGCACCACCGGCGGTCAGGTCTACTTGTCGGCCGACGCCGGCGACAACTGGTCGCCCATCGTGCGCGATTTGCCGCCCGTGCTGTCGGTCGAGGTGCAGACGCTGGCGTGATCGTTGGCCGACGGGTGGGTCTGATGCACTCGTGGCCCGATGAGTTCACCACGGAGGCACGGAGGGCACTGAGGGAATTCGATAGAAAAAATTCCATGCTTCCCGTGCTGAGCCTGCCCCGAGGGAATCAAGAGGTGCGGTGCAGCAAGGCCCGAGTCTTGACTTTATTCGGTAGTGCTGGCCTTCAGGCCAGCGTGCCAGGCGCCTCTTTCTAGCTTGTCATCCCGAGGAGGCCTTCAGGCCGCCGAGGGATCTGCGGTTCGTCCGCAGTGGCAGAGGCGTGCGACCCACGAATTCACCACGGAAGCCACCGAACTCACGGAAGGAATTCATTTCAAAAAATTCCGTGTATTCCGTGTCTTCCGTGGTGAAATGATTCTTGACCAGACCCGAAGAGGAAAATCACGACGGAAGCCACCGAACTCACGGAGGGGAATTCATTGCAAGAACTCCTTGCCCTCCGTGCCTCCGTGGTGAAATGATTTTCGACCAGACCCGAAGAGGAAAATCACGACGGAAGCCACCGAACTCACGGAGGGGAATTCATTGCAAGAACTCCTTGCCCTCCGTGCCTCCGTGGTGAAATGATTCTTGACCAGACCGAAGAGGAAAATCACCACGGAAGCCACCGAACTCACGGAGGGGAATTCATTTCAAGAAATTCTTGTGTATTCCGTGTGAAGGAATTCATTTCAAAAAATTCCGTGTATTCCGTGCCTTCCGTTTCTTGACCCATGACCATCCGCGTCGTCATCCCGCCGCATCTGCGCACGCTGGCAAAAATAACGGCGAGCGGCGGCGAAGTCCATCTCGAGGTCGCCGATCCGGTGACGCAGCGCTCCATCCTCGACGCGCTCGAGGCGCGATATCCCATGCTCTGCGGCACCATTCGCGATCACGTCAGCAAACAGCGGCGTCCGTTTCTGCGCTTCTTCGCCTGCCAGGAGGACCTGTCGCACGAGCCGCCCGACGCTCCCCTGCCCGACGCCGTCGCCGCCGGCAAAGAACCCTTCCTCATCATCGGCGCCATCGCCGGGGGATAGCCTCCCAAACCGGAAAGCCCTTTCAGGATTTGGTAGTCGGGAAGTTTGAACTGACCCACTAGCCAGGATTTTGAAGGGGCGTAGCTTCAGCTGCGCCATCGAATTCCCCTTTTATTCTTGTCATCCCGACCGAGGACTTCAGTCCGACCGAGGGAGCTGCGGTTCGCCCGCAGTGGATGGAGCCGGGGGCCCCACTCATTCGCGGGGCTCGAATGAGTGGGTCCCGCGAGTCACATCTTCCAGTACCTCCCATCACCGACCGAAACATCCGATCCCAATATTTTCAAAGAATGACGAGAGG
>Ga0335074_10000493_pt1 | contig 56924 bp, 79 predicted proteins | sample Lox_Sample_23_FD_206715 | JGI IMG/M metagenome (GOLD analysis project Ga0335074, IMG submission 206715) | Soil microbial communities from Loxahatchee National Wildlife Refuge, Florida, United States - Lox_Sample_2.3 | ecosystem: Environmental > Terrestrial > Soil > Wetlands | place: USA...
GGTGTCACCATCCTCCCTGACCCCTCCAATCCTGAGCATGGGCACCCAACGGCCTCGTCGGAAACGGTCCGGCGCGTCGATAGCGACCTTCATGGCGCGAAGCTCATCCCCTTCCGCTTCTTCCCCGGAAACCTCTTTTTTCCCCCGGCTTGGGCGGAGTGGTGGAACGAGGTCGACAAACTCGATCAATGAAACCACCGGGGCGGACTTAGCTCGCTTGCTCGCTCTCCCGCCGCTCACGGTTCATTTTCATAAGCGCGCCACCGAGCTGGTCGAAGACCGCGCGCGTCACGATGTCGGCGAACTCCTCAGCCGTCTCGGGCATTTCCCCTCGAGCCTCGAGCGACGTCCCGACACCCATCATTGTCTCGTGGAATGCCTGGATGAGATTCCCTCCGAACCACTCCGCATTTCCCTTGTCCACCGCTACCTCCCGCCTGAATCGAGCCATCGGTGTCGTCCCACGCCCAGCACAGGCCGGACCCACTTAGATTCAACCATCGGCGACAAGGCATCGGTTCATCAGTGCTGATGGGAAGCGGCGGCGATGATCGCCGCGCCGCCAAAGGTGACCAGATACCACAGCCAGCCGTAGCGATACCGGGCGGGCATGCGATTCCCGGTTCCCGCCTCTGCCTCGGCCCGTGTCACCGGAAGGAACGCCCGTCTGCTCAGTTCAAACGCGGTGACTCTGCGTTGTGAATGTGGGAAGCGGCTGGCGATGCTCCAGGTAAAGGACGGCGGTTACGGTTCAGCCGGTCCCGGAGGCGCATTCGTAGATGGCTTCTGGTATGTCCCGACACGGCGGGGACAGCCCGTCGTAGCTGACTACTGGCACCAACACACCTCCCGGTGTGGACGCGCTCCCGAGATCCGAGGGGAGCGGCTCGTGGAACTCGTGCGGTCGGCACAAGCGCGGGGCGTCAAGTCGATCACCCTGCCGGATTAGCCGGGCATCAGCACCCGACCGAACGAGTCTGCCAAGTCTCGGTCGCACCAGACGACAGGTTGGCCCAAGCCCGAATAGGGGGCCGGACAGCCGGTCTAGGCGGCCGCGGCGATCAAAAGTTCCGCAGAGGTTGTCTCTGAGGTGTGACGCCGGAGGAGATGCTCGCGAGTGTGGGTGGCGAAGCGGTACGTGCACCCCTTCTCCATGCCACCATCCTCGATAAGCCGAGCCAACAACACTCCAACGGTCTCGTCGGCGCTCAGAACAGCCGGTCCGTGACTCCCGTGATCGCAGTCGCCGGGCACCCGCGACAACGAAACGATCATGAGGGCGTTGGACACAGGAACCACCAAGTTCGCCACGCCCCCCGACGCTTCGACCTCGGCCAGTGCGTCAGCGATCCGGTCCGAGCGGAGTGCCGGAACCACCGGAATCGACCCGTCGGGCGCGCGCTTCAGGAGGTCCGTGAACTCCGGCTCGATCATCTTCCGGGCGATCAGCGCGGTAAGACCGCCGCGTTCGCCGTCCTCAGGCATCCTGCCACCTTGTGAGCTCCGCCGAGAGCTGTGTCTCGGCCAGTGCTTCTGCTGTGCGTGTATATACATCCTCGAGCGATCCGGGAGCAATCGGCCCGACCTGCCTGGGTATACCCGGGTCTGCGGTACGGCAATGCTCCCTGCGCCAGAGGCTGCCCTCCTCCGACCACATCTCAACGACCTCCCGATAGATAGGACTGCCGGACATCGTCTTGAGTGCGATGTGAAAGTACACCAATTCTCCCTGTTCACGGGCCATGTGGACATCCAGCCGATGTGCCTCCATCCCCAAGGTGCCCACTTTGAGCCGGAACGGGTGCAGCTCCGGGCCCTCCCACCCCGGAAGACTCATGGTGTCGCACACTAGTTGACCAGGGAAAACGGCGGCCTAATTCGGACATAGAGCCTTCCCGCCCGGATCACCGTCTGGAAGCCGCGGAGGCTTGGGCAGCCCAGCCAACGTCCTCCCCAGCGAGGCGGCCAGTTCCTGATCGCGCTGCTCGAGGGCGTGCGGGTACACCCGAAGGGTGATCGACGGGTCGGCATGGCCGAGCCGAGCCCCAACCGTGACGGCTCGCGCTCATGCCATCTGGCCTTCGTCTTCGAGAGGCAGTAGCTCGTCCCTCAACCTGAATGTGCCGTGACCGCACCACCGACAGGTAGATCCGAACCCGAAGTCGTCGGAGTGGAACTGCATGGCACTCTTGCGCTGGCACTCGGGGCAACGGCGAGACTCGGCTGATCGCCTTGCAGCCGTCCGGCTGTTGGCGGTAGCGGTGCGGACGTTCCCGTTCTGAAAAGGTAGCCATATCTATAAGAGTCCCTGAGCGTCCGGACCGTGACAGTCGTCGGGAGATTTCTCGGGAAACTTCTGTGGATTTAGTGCGGCCCGAAGATTGGCTAGCACCTTAGTCCACGTCGGACCCCCGTCGCGGGTGTCAGCCCAGTCCACTACGGCTTGACCAACTTTCCGCAGCCGGTCCCGCTCGGCTTGGAGGCCGCTGGCACGGTGCCACTGCTCGTTCGCGCTGGTCCTAGCCTCAGTCAACATCTGCTGAAGCGTGACCCTCTCGGATTCGGAGTGAGCGAGATCACCCTTTGTCTGTCGCCACCCCAACTCGGCCTGGTTCCGCTCGGCCACCAGGGCGTTGAAGGAGCGGTTGAACAACCGAGCGACCATGAGAGCCGTGGCCTGTGTCTCGGCACAGATGACGCAGTGATCTCCGGCCCAGTTGTTGTCGCAAGAGTGGTCCGAGGCGAGCGACTTCACGAGGTCCTGCTCCTCGCGGATGGCCTGTTCGAGAGCAGCGGTGCGGACCGCCTCCTCGACCCGTTGCGTAAATGTGGACGATGAAACCGGATCAGGCATGGGCCACCTCCGGGTACTCGATCTCGACGAGCCACATGCCGACGCGCTGCCGGCCGAGCTCGGCGTTGCGCTCGTCCAGGTCGATCCCGATGGCGTCGCGGCCGTGGCCAGTGGCGACGGCGAGAGTGGTCCCTGAACCGGCGAAGGGGTCAAGCACGACACCGTTACGCCAGGAGTCGTGGCCGCAGTCCGACCATCCGAGGGTCAGGCGCTCTGAGAAATCAGGAGCGTCCGTCGATGAGCCAGCCCTTGCATGGCGCTGGGGATCTCCGAGCGTTCGGTGCCCGTTGCCAGTGCTGTTGACGTGCTCCACCAGACGCCGGCTGGGTTCGCCACAGACCGTGCAGACCCGGCGCGGGCACATCGCCTCGATGGGCGTCACGCACAGGTCGGACGGGAAGGCGGCGTAGTGGCTGCCTTTGTAGGGCTCAGTGGGGATCACCCAGTAGTCGAGGGGTGGCGCTCCGGCTGGATGCGACGGCACTCGGGTCTGGTAGTTCGCCGTCTGGACCTCGACCGGGTCGCCGTGCTTGGGCCCGTTGGTCGTGCGGAACCGCTGGTCGACTGCCTCGGTGCGGACCGCGTCCATATCGAAATACCGCGTGCGGCTCTTGCAAGCGATCGTCAGATAACTCGTGGCCGGTCGGAACTTGTCGCTGAGCGCGCCGACAGGAGGGTTCGGGCGGCACCAGGCGACCACGTTGCGGACCCGCCAGCGGTCGGTCTGCCGTCCTGTGAGCGCGTTGAACCCGTAAGACAGAGCGACGGCGAACAGTTCGGGGACGAGCACCTTGGACTTGTCGAGTGGCCAGCCGTCCCTGTCGGACCGCGTGCGTCCGGGTCCGGTGCGCTCGCCCGCGCCGGGTTGGTTATACGCCGTGTTCATAGGCTTCGCTCGAGCCGCCCGGGCTTTTGTTGCGCTCCCGTCAAACGTCGGCTGACCGGCACGCATCGCCCAGGTCCCGTTGCTCGGGTCGGCCGGGGTGTAGTCCCCACCAGCACCACCGGAACCGCTGTAGGTGTCCCCGAGCTCGACCACGATGGAGCCGTGCGGAGCCAGCACCCGCTCGAGCGCCTCGATCACGTCAAGCAGGGTGTCGAGATACTCGCCGGGCGTCGGCTCTGACCCGATCTCCTTGGCCTTATCCGGGTGGTCCTTGGGCAGGTAGGAGCGCAGAGCCAGGAAGGGCGGTGAGGTCATCACCAGGTCGACCGAGGCGTCTGGCAGCTTCGCCAGTGCATCGAACACGTCGCCCACGATGTAGCGGGCGGTCACGACGGGCCCTTAGCGGGAGAGTCCATACCCCGGCTGGACACTGGCGCCGAACCTGGGCGAGCGTCCTCGCGGATAGCCCCCTCTCCCGCAGGAGATTCTACCTGGTCAGGGGCGGTTATCGGTCGCGGTAAGGCGCGCACGCCGCCTCCCACTGATCGTCGGTCACGCTGTCGGGCTCGGCGAGCTCGGCGTCGAGAACAGCCCACAGGCGACGTTCGGCCTCGTCCCGCGGTCTACTGGAAGTGAAAGAAACCGTCATTCGGCCAACTCGCATATGCGCCAAAGGCGAGCCATGAAGGAACGCACCGCCTCGCGGATTTCGGGATCGTTCAGCGGGTCAGTCCACCCAGAGTCGGGCGAATCCCACGGCCTCAGGTTCCCCGGTGGGCCAAACCCGTTCCGAGCCATCACAGCCCGAATCCGCATGGGACGTTGAAGATCGCCCTCGCTTAGGACGAACTCAGGCAGCGGTTGAACCGTCATGGCGCAGCCAACCAGTCGTCAACGATGGCCTCGGCTTGCTCGACTACGTGCTCCTCATCGAACGCCTGGTGGATCGCCTCGTCACTGAAGTAGTGCAGCCCCCACCAGTCAGGGATCGGCACCTGACGGTCACCGTGCCACCGCTCCCCTTCGGGCTTACGGTCCCAGACGTGGAACGGCGGCTCCCAGCGGTCCCGACACTCCAAGATCGACGCCGGGTTACGCAGCGCCGGGCGGGGGGCCTCTGAGCCGAGGATGGCCCAACCCCAGACCAAGACCTGAGTGCGCCAATCGGGGAGCAGATCAGGCACCGACCCACACTCCCTCGCGAAAGAACCCATGTGTCCCGCAGCCCTCAGGCGGCACGCAGTAGATCGACGGGCTGACGGTCAGTGGCTCCCTCGACACCAGCGTCCAGCCTTCGCCACCGAGCGGAAGCATCGTGTGAACTCGGTGGCCACCCAGGGCCGTTGAACAGTCGTGGAACCACCAGACGTGCTCGCCGTCATCGTCAAGGATGCAGTTCGGCGGCTCCCCCGTCATCGGGTAGAGCACGTCGTTTCGAGGAGGCACCTGGTCGCCCGCGTTTCTTCCAGGAGTACTTCGCTCAGTCACGACTCGCCTCCAACCGCGCGCGCTCCCTGCGGCTCTCGCCCCTGCGCTGGTCGATGAGCGCGAGCTGCTCGTCGGCGGACCGAGTGCGGCGCCTCTCTTTGAGCATCAGGGCCTTCTCCTGGCGACGTTCACGCCACTTCGGCCAGTTCTTGCGGAGATGATTACTCACGACGGCCCCACGGTGAAGGAACTGGCCGATGATACCGGCCCGGTGATCGCGCCGGGAATCTGATTGTCCACGTAATAGAGCCCGTATGCGTAGTAGCCGTAGAGCGGCACCCCATCGGAGCCCTGGGTAAACAGCGGGGCGTTCAGCGACGTGCCGGCATCCGAGATGGTGACGTCGGGGAACGGCGAAGGTGGCGTGCCAAGGGTGGGGTTGGTCTCCACGATGAACAGCGCCCCGGTGCACGTCGTGTCCGGTACGGCGGCCTTGGCCGACCACGACTTGGCGGTGGTCTCGTTGTCGAACACCACCGTGGCCCCTTGCGTCGAGTAGGTGGGGGCCTGGATGAACACCTCGATGGTTTGGCCCGGTGAGCACAACGTGGGCGGCGCATACTGCGTCTCGCCGTTGTACTCGTCGGTGGAGTAGTAACAGTCGGCGGCCGGGCCCGAGGCGTCCTCCACGCCGGCCTGCACATAGGTGGCGAAGGTGTCGTCGGTGGACTGATAGTCGACCCACGCCGCCACCCCGGGGAAGTCGGGCACCGTGAACGTCGCGTAGACGGTCGACACCGGCCCGCTGTAGGCGGTGTTTGCCGAGTAGCCGTCGACGTCGTAGGACACGCTGGCTCCCGCGTGCGCGCCGCCGATCAGCGCCATGACGGATACCGCCACGACGGCGACGAGACTTCGGATCACTCTCATGGGTGTTTCCTTTCTGGGATGACGAGCCGGTCCCGGATTGGGAACGGCTTGACGTTGGGTAGCACCAACGTTCCATGCTCGACAAGCAGCGGGGGCTGAGACATGACCTCGCCCAGCCGCTCGACGTAGCGAACTACTGATTCCACTGGCAGGGGGTGATCGACAACCCGGCCGTCGCCGGTGAAGAAGATCAGGTGGAACGTGCGCTCGTCACACACGAGACAGTGGTCCTTGGCAAACGCGTACCCGGCCGATGCCATCGAAGTCATTTCCATTGGTCTCGCTCCCTCCAAGTCGCGCGATCGTCTGGACACTCCAACCGCAGGCGCAAACCGCACGCTCGAGCTGTCGGGTACTCCTCGTCGGACAGCGGCACGTACAGGTGGCCGACCATCGACTTGGGGTTCCACCACCACCACTCGCCGCGCCCGGTGGCTCCCACCCCGACCAGGGCCAGGCGGGCAAACCGCTGGATGGTCACCAGATCGGCCTCACGTGCCCTGTAGAGGCCGACTTCGTACTTCCGGGGCCTCAGAGCCGTCAGCCACGCAGCGACGTGCCAGGAGCCACCACAGACCCCCTCCACGGTCAGCATGATCCCGAGTCGCTGGTCTCGTCCGAGCGGGTGAACCTTGGTCCACGGACTGAGCGAGAAGTGATGACGCGGCAACGGGTGGTTGAGCGCGTAGGTGCGTTGTTGCTCGATCCTCACGTCGCCTCCTCGACAAGATCGGGCGGCACCTGGTCGAGGACCTGACACGACCGGGCGAACCGTTTGGTGGCCGAGTCCCAGCCGTACACACACGCACGACATTCCCGGATCAGCCACTGACGGAAGCCCGGGTCATCGTCGTCGGGCAGGAAGGCGGTCTGGCGTTCACAGTGTGTGCATGTCGCGCCGTCGACCACCTTCTCACAGAGATGAAGCAGCGCCATGAGCGGGTCCAGGCCGGCCGCAACCTTCGTGCCCTTCTCGTAGAGCGCCACCGCCAGCCACACGACGGGCTCCTCGTCGTGAGAGAACCGAAGTTGAATCGCGCCTGCGCCGGTCCGGCCGAGCATGTCGACAGCGGCGACAACTTGTTCGGCGTGTTCGGGGGGCATCCCCTCGGGGCGTGTGATCATCGTGGCTCCTCGATCACCCGACGAAGAGCACGCAGCGCGTTACCAGCCGCCGCCGCATCCGTCTTGGTCAGGTGGGTTCGACTCAATAGCTTCTGCCACCACGATCTGCTCGTCAGGCGTCGCGTTCGTCTCGTTGAAAGCCGAGCCGTACGTTGCCCAGTTCTGAACGTCGATGCCAAGAGAGCCGTAGAACTCGGGTCCTTCGGCATAGGTGGCCCACCCTCCGGGCTCCTCACAATTCGCAACGCGGGTCCACGCCGCGAACTGCGCGCACGTGACGCCCGTGCCGTCATCGGGGTCCCAGCCATCACAAGAAGGGTCCGACGTCGGCGTCGAGGTCGTCGGGATCGGGGGGGCGCTCACGGTTCCGCTCGATGGCGTACTCGGCGAGCGAGGGCTGAGGGGTGGTTCGGATGGTGACGACGGCCCGGAGCGGTTCGTCGCCTGCGACGTCGTAGATCGGTCGCTCAGCAACCCCCACGAAGTGCATCGAGGTGCCAGCGTGTCGATGCTTGAACATCGCCAGTCCGTGCCATGCGGCCTCCTCAGTAAGAGCCGTGGGGCCGAGCTGGCCGCAGACACAGACGGCGTTGACCGTGCCGTTGCGGTTGTGCCGGAAGTAGGAGTGCTTGTGTGCAGCACCCCGAGCGTCGTCCCCGCCATCGCCAGCGCGATTGTCAGTCGAGTGCATGTGATTCTCCATCGTGGTCGCAGCCTTCTCTCCCTTGCTCGGCGGGTCCGACACCCGCTTTGTTGGTTAGGTGATCCACTACCGACAACAAGCCTTGCAGGTTGGTGATCGCGACGCGTAGAGCCTCGTTGCGTTCACGAGCCTCGTCCGGGTCTCTCTGAACGCCATCCAACGCGATGACCATCGCGAACGACAACAAGGCGCGTTCGGCTTCGGACACCACGTCGGTCTCGAAAGGCTCTTCGATCACTTCGAGAATGGAGATCATCAATTCTCCACACGCCCCAATGGCAGCGGCGGGCGAACGGGCCACAAGCTCCATGCACATCTGTCGAGCCCGAGTGACGTCCTCGTTGAAAGTAGAGGGAAGAATCACGCCACCCGTCCGATCCGACGACGAGCCATCTTGCTCGGCGCAGGGATCGAGGGGTGACGACGCAGGTACTCGCGCCGCATCAGATCACGCCTCGCGTCCTCTCGCGACATGCCCCACCCCTCGGGGTGTTCATAGGCCCGGTACAGCAACTGGCCGGTGGCCGTCGACCACACTTCGGCACGCTTACACGTGCAGACGGTGCACCGCAGCAGGATGCGCTTGCAGGCCACCACGAACACGGCGCGACGTGAGAGTGGCGCGCCGTCATCGGGCACTTCATCCCATGAATGGCCGAACGTCCGACAGTGAACGTAAGCCTCGGGTTGCTTGCTTCTCGTTGGCATGTATCTCTCCCTTGTGAGTTGGTGCCGACTGCACCGGGAGACCACGGCCGTTCTCGCGCCGTCCGTGGCTCCCCGCTGTTGTCAGCAGCGAGTCATCGTGTTCGTTCGGAATGCGCGGCTACGACCTCCGTCCACCAGCACCACGCGCCGACGAGGACGAAGCTCGCGAGGCACAGGTCAAGCAGAAGTCTCATCGTGTCTCACCTCCTCTCACACAATGTCTACAGGGTCTGACACTCGGGGATCAGTCTTTTCTCAGACGTGTCTAGGATCGTCTCTCCCGTCACCGCCTGACGCGCGAGACGAAGGGGACAGAGACGTCATCCGGACGGCTCACGGGCGATTCTAGAAATGTCTCAGACCGATGCTCGTGGAATTACGAAGCCACGACTTCGCGGGCCAACGTCAGAGCACGAGCCTTCGCCGCCTGCGGACGAAGCAACTGACGACCCATGTAGGTCTGCGTGTTCCGGTAACCCCGAAGGTGATCCAGGTACTCGCCAGCCGCCTGCACGAGCCCGTACGCATTGTCTTTGATCGGCTCGACGGTCGGTGTGCCGAACAGACCGAACATCGCCGTGCGAGCCAGCTCGACGTTGCGCACCACGCGTTCACTCACGACGCCTTCAGGCGGCATCGGGATGAACTCATTGACGAACATCTGCCGATGCTTGGCGGTGACTCTGATCTTGGTCAGTTCGTTACAGATTTCCAACCACCGCGCTGTCTCGTCGCGCACGCCGTGAATCGCCTGCTTGGCCTCCTCGATCCGATCACGCCAGTTTTTGGTGTGCGCGAACGAATACGCCACGCCCTCTCTCTCCCCGAGAGCTTCGGAGGCTCCGTAGGTGTTGGCACACACCACTCGAACGTTGGTCGGCAACACCTTGCACCGACCGTGTCCGTCGTGACGATTGAGCACCACGAAGTAGGGATAACTCTGCGACGTGTCACCGCGCACCAGGAACGGCTCGTCCAGATAGGCGCACACATAGGTCATGCGACCCTCGTCCAGACACCCGGCTGTATCCCACTGAGCCTTTTGATCGAGCAACGCCTCCACGATCCCGCCCATCTCGGAGTTGTCGATCAGCGAATAGGACTCATTGGTGACGGCCAGCGTGACGTTCGTGTCCGATCGAACGATCCGCTTCCACCCCTCGATTTCCTGAATCTCGGCCGTCGTACGTTGCCGTCTGTCGGCGTCGTCGCCTTTGCCAGATCGAACGGTCTGAACTCTGATCGTCCGATCGTCCACGGCATAGACGGGCTTCTCGATCGGGTCCCACGCCAGACCGGCCAACTCGCGCGCCTCGTCCCAACTGCCGGGGTAGTCGGGCACAAGCGTTTCGAGTTGGTGCCAGCTCGGTGTGCGAACACAAAAGCCGGACTCAAATAGATGACTCATTGTTCTCCTTTGTCGGATGGGGCGATCTGCCCCGCACTCTCCTGACACCCACGCTGGACGCTGCGCAGCCCCGTCAGCCATAGCGAGATGTCAGGAGAGTGCGCGACGTACCGCGCTGACTAACTCGCCTCCTCCCACTCCGACACCCAGCGCCCAGTCAGCCACCAGCCGCCGTGCTCGGTCTGTTGCCATCGCCACGGCCCGCGAGCCTCGTCCATCTGGCTGGCCATCTCGCGGGCTAGACGTTTGGCCACGATCAACGACGATGCGCAGTCCCACAGCTCATCGTCCGCCATGGCCTCGGTGCCGGGCCCGCACAAGTTGACGAGCCACGCTCCGTGGCTCCTAATGATCCACGCCCAGGTGGTGCGGCCCATGTCGCTACGCACGGCCAGTCTCCTTCCGTCTGCGAGCCTTTCTCCGATGATCGGCCTCGGCACATTTCCGGGCCGCCTCGGGGTCAGTGAACTTTGCACCGCACACCGCGCATTTCCACGACGTGCCGCCGACGCCCATGACCCGTTGAGGGTTCGTGTATCGAATGATCGTCCGCGATTTCATCGCGGGCACAACTCGGTCTCACCGCACGCGGGATCATCGACCTCGTGAACGAGACACAGGTTCAGTTCGCTCCGCAGCACCTCGCGCTCCGAGGCGTCGGGCACCCAGTAGTGAGCACCGGCGACTTCGACATAACGCTCATCGGTGGCGCATTCAGCACACACCGAGAGGTCGCGGTGGGCACAGACGGCCGAACCGTCTGGGTTGTATCGAATGTTCATTTGGTTGCCTCCTTTGAGGTTGAGTGGGACTCGGTGTCCCGCCCCGACTCGTTCACACGACAACGTGGGAACGAGTCGAGACGCGACATCGAGGTCGCCGGATGGTTCAGGCAGCCTTGACGGACGAACGACCGTTGCGGCGGGCGGGAGCCTTGACGCTCACGGCCTTCTTGGCAGCGCCGATCGACTTCTGCACCTTCGCCGCCTTCTCGGCGTCGATCGCGTCGCGGTTCGGCGTCGGAGGTCGCTTACCCTTCCGACCACCAGCGATCCATGCCTTCTCGGCACGGTTCTCGTTCATGGCTGCGCTGGCTCGCTCCGCCGCCGCCTTCGCGGCAGCCGACTGAGCGTCAGCTTCGGCAGTTCCGCGACGAGCGCGACTCGTCCCGGTACCACGAGAACGCTTCACTGACTTCGCCGACTCGGCGCGAGTCAGATCGGCAGCCGACAACTTCGGAGCTGGCTTGCCGTCAACGACGGCACCGATCCGGTGTCCATTGGGCAGCACGATGTCCCAGGACTTGGCGTGCGGGTCGATGATCCCGTAGTTCGTGGCGAGCAGCGCGGCGAACGCCTGAACACCGAGACGAGGCGACCCATCGGGGTTCAGCCCACGCGAGAAGTGTCCGGCCATGCGGCTGAGTGAGTACGCCATCGGCGATTCGATGGGCTTGCCGTCGGCGGTCCACACGATGTTTTTGGGCTGGCGCGGCGTGCGCGTCGTCTTGGTTCGTGTGGTCGGCTTCTTCGCCGGAGCCTTCTTGGCTGCCGACACTGACTTGGTCGCTCGCTTCACGGGCGTCGCCTTGGCGGCGGTCTTGCGGGTGGTGCTCTTGGTGAGTGTCACTTCGATTCCCTTTCGTTTTGTTGACTCGATCTGAGTCGATCACCAGACTACCCGACTCCCGAGTCTGAGGTCGAGTCGATCCCGAGAGGGACATCGACGTCAGCGACAATTCCGAAACAATCTTCGGCGGGTCGACTCGGCGCTACTGTCCCGGGACGTGATCCCGGCGATCAGTGTTCGCCAGCCCTGGGCCGGTCTGATCGTCTCGGGCGTCAAGGACGTCGAGAACCGGACGTGGCGTACCTCTCATCGCGGCCGTGTGCTCGTCCACGCCTCCGCACGCCCCGATGTAGTCGCGCAGGGCTCTCACGGCTCAGACGGCATTCTGGGGGCCAACGGAGCCATTCTGGGGGCGGTCACGCTGGTCGACTGTCTGTTCGATCAGAGCGTCAGTCGTTGGGCCGAGCCAGGGCTATGGCACTGGCTCCTGATCGACCCCGAGTTGTTCGCGGAGCCGATCCCGGCGTCGGGTCGTCTCGGTATCTGGCACCCGTCGAGAACGACGTGTCGCCAGTTACGCCGCGTCTTGCAGTAGTCGTCTCGCCTCAGCGAGAGCCATCGTCTCGCCGGCCCACGCGAACGTCGCCGAGGGTCGAGCTCCCTGTTTCCACCACCCGCCCAGCGTTGTGTTGCGATTGGTCGGTCTGGCGACGCGACCGCTCGAGGTCGGCAAGCCAGGGCGATGCACCAAGGCCCACTCCGGAGACCGATCGAACGCCCGAATGAATGAGGGGTGCGCAGGATGAATGTGCATCCGGTAACCGACCGCCTTATAGCTAGCTGCCACACGGTTCATCAACACGAACACCAGACCGAGACCTTGCCAGTCCGGCAACGTGACGACGCGAGAGAACACCTTTATGTCACGGCTGCGAGCGTGCGGCTGGTGTAGAACGCCGCAGAAGGCGGCGGGCTCGTCGTTCGCGAACAACACGAAGCACCGCGCGCCGCGGTTCAGCTCCTTGGTCAGATAGTGAAACGGAGCGAACAGGCTCCAGGCGGAATAGGGCACACGGCCGACCGTGACCTCGATGGGCGGTCGGGGTTGAAGATGCCTCCACTCGAACGACATGGTGGCCGGCTCCAACACCCAATCCGGTTGTAACCAGTCGATGATGTCGAAGTGACACGACGCCGCCACGAAGCGCCGATCGTTGCGCCGGACCCACTTCTGCACGGCGTGCGCGCCGATCTTGGCAACCTGGCGATCGACAACGGACGTGAACTCGTCCACGGTGATGATCTGATCGCTCGGTGTTTCGAGCAGACGGCGCGCCAATTCGACGCGGAACTTCTCCCCCGTCGAAAGCACACCGTAGGGTCGCATCCAGGCGGGGATCGTGTTGAACCCGACCGCCTGACAGATGCCCGAAATCTCCTCCATGCTCAGATGCTTGGCGAAGTCGTCCAGGACGTTGGGTTCCTTCCACCGCAGAGGCTTGTCGAACACGCCGCCACCGAACGCGTCCTTGAGAATCGTGCTCTTTCCCGCGCCAGACGGGCCCACGATGAGACCGACGTTCCAGTCGCGCTCCTCGATCGGCAGTTCGCCGTCCCACGATCGTTCGGTCGTCTCTGCTCGCGGGACGTCGAACATCGTCTCCAGTTGACGGGCGCGCACCGAACGAGAAACGGGCGACGAAACTTCCACGTGAACTCTCACGCTGTCGCCGCCTCCAACTGCGGCAAGGCGGACCCGGCGTACAGCTCGAACAAGGTTCGCCCGTCGTCAGCAAGCATGTAGGGCAACATGACTTCCTCGACGCTGACCATCTCGGTCCGAATGATCGCCGCCTGAGCCGACCCAGTCCTTCAACACACACCACGCCACTCTCGTGGCCTGATCCATGTCGGGCGTTCGTCGGCCCGGCTGTCGACCGGCACGTTGCAGCACGGCGTACACGTTGAGCGGGTGCACGGGCAATCGAAAGCGCCGCGGCCCGGTCACGGTGGGACAGACGAAGGACACACCGAAAGGGACGCCGCCCGTGTAGAGCGTGGTGACCTCCTCGGCTCCGTCGTGTAGTTGAGCAAGGGGCTGGCCATCAGACGATGAGACCCGACACGTCGAGTCCTTCGGCCTCGAACCGCGCCAGCAACTCGGCCTGATGCGCCTCGTCGGTGCACAAGATCACCACTCGATACTCCAACAGATCACCGAGTTGGGAAGACGTGTCCAGATTCTTGACGGGCGGGCTCACTTTCGTTGCCAACGCCAACACTCCCGCCGAGTCGAACCCGGAGCCGAGCAGACGAGGACCGATCTTCTGTTCGTGACGTTGGAGAATCGTGAGCAGCTCCCCGTTATCCCAGCCGCCGAGAATCGTGTGCTGATTGTCGGCGACCACGTACGCCTCGGCCTCGTCGTCGTCTCGCGTCTCCACGCCGCGAATGACGGGCACCTGCCAATCGACAACGCCCATCGGCGGATCGCCGCCCTGTTCGCGCATCGCTGCCAGTGCAGCCACCCGACCGTGACCCGTGAGCATCCGTCCGGTTCGTTCGTCAATGATCGGCGGACTGGTGAACCCGAATCGTCGCATGGAGTCGATCAGTTCGGGAATGTCGTGCCGTTTCGGGTTGCGAACGGCGGGCATCTTCGCCACCTCATCGAGCGGCCGACGTTCGATCCAGTGACTCTCTCGTTCGATCGTCTCAGCCATCGCCGACCGCCTCTCGGACCACCTTCGGGTTCACGCCGTAACTCAAGGCGATGGCTCGAACACTCGCACCGGCATCGCGCAATCGCGAGAAGGCACGAGCTCGCCGCGCGTACGCCTTGGCGAGCTGCGCCTTGCACTTCTCGACGTCGGCGATCGCCTCATCCGCCTCACGCCAGTCGCCGGGCGGCGCATCGCCGAGTTGCGGGACGGGAGCGGCCATCAGTCCTCGATGCCGACCCCGGGCAACGGGTCCTGGCCCTTTGCAGCCGCCTCGGCCTCAGCGATCAGCGCGTTGACGCGGTTGGCTTCGTCTTGCAACGCCTGCCACGTCGAGTCGGGCGACAGGAAGGCTTCGGTCACCCGGAAGTGATGCTCACGCTCAGCTGCATCCTCGGCACCGACCACCGCCTTGTGGTTGATCCCGTTCACGAACCCGCGCAACACGATCACCACCGGCTCCGCGTGTTCGAGCTTGCGCTGCGTGGCTCGGAAGAAGGAGCGCAGCGACTTGGTCACGTTGTCCGCTCCGTTGCACCCGGACTGGATGACCTCTTCGCCCTCAAACTCGCCGAGACGGCGCCGCGGTTGAGTCGCCCGTGGCATCGCGCGTTCGGCGATGGCCTTCTTCGCTGGCGAACTGGCTTTCTTCGCCGGGGTCTTGCCGCCTGCGATGGCCTTCAGGCCGGTCGTGCCGACGCCTTGTGACTTCGCGCTGCGGGATTGGGTCGTGCTTGGCATGGTGGGGTCTCTCCCTTGTGAGTTGACTACTACAGGGACTGTAGCGGGAGGGTGTTCGACTCGGGCGGATGGGCACGAGCCTGGTAGGCGCGGTCGATCAGGTCGAACCCCTTGCCGGTCTTGATCATGCTGGTCGGTACTCGGATCACCGCCCACCCGAGGATCGCTGCCTCGCCGTACTTCTCGGCGTCGTTCTCCAGCCCCTTGCCGGTCGAGTGGCGTCCCACGATGATCGCCTTCGGCTTGCCGGTCTTGGGATCAGTGGTGATCACCGGACGCGAGAAGGTGCCGCCTTCGACCTCGATCGCCAGCTTCAGTTCGGGGTAGGCGAAGTCGAACCGCCAGCGGCGATGCGGGTGGAACTTGAACTCTCGCTCAAGTCCGAAGGGGTGGTAGGCGACGAGCCAGTCGTGCACTTCTTGCTCCCAATCGCGTGTGGTCATCGGTGCGCCCGCTGGGCTCGGAGGGTGGCCTTGCGTCCACGCCCGGTCAGGAACCGACCGAGACCGTCGAACGAACGCGCGAACAGCTCGCCCAGTGGCGTGCCGGGACGCGCTTCTGGCTCGTCCTCGACGGGTTCGGGCTGGCGTCGCCGGTCGTGCCACCATCTCGCCGGGTTGAACTTCACCGGATCACCAGTCCCATCGTCGTTGCCTCCTTCGGGTGATCTTCCACCCAATCGTTATGCGCCGCGCAAAGCTGCACGAGATTGTCGAGCGTGAACAGACCACCGGCGCTCGCCTTCTTCAAGTGGTGCGGCGTTGGCGGTCCGAAGCAGATCAGATCGGCCAGCGTGAGCGCTGGCCTCGTGGCCTCCTCACAAGCCGCTCGGAAGGACAGAAACCGGCAGCCTTGGTCACGCTCGAACACCGCGGCCACCACGGCGTCATGCTCTGGCCGCGCGTCACGTCGCTTCTTTGACACGGGGTTGATCCGCTTGCGGCGAGCCAAGTGCTTCGTCCCGGCCTTGAGGCGCGTGCGTTTCATCGCCATTCGTCAGGGACGGGCATCTCGCACGACCCGTCCTCGCCTTCGATAGGGAGGGCCATCGCCAGCGGCAACTCGGCCAGGAGCGCGCGCGCCGTGTCTTCGCGCATCTGGATCACCAGTCGAACGCCTCCCATCGTCTCGATGAACAGCAGCGAGTCGACGTGGCCGCAGCAGTCGCAGACCATGGCGCGCGGGATGATCTTCTTGACGCCGACAACCCTCATCGCACCACCGCTCGCACGAGGTCGAACACGCCATAGGCGGCCAGAGCCAACACCCCGCCGACCATGATCCCGAGCAGCCCGAGCGCACCCGCCGAGGCGAGCCACCGCGCAGCGGCTCCGACCCCGGGCATGACGTCGGGTTGCTGATCGGCGGGCAGCTCGTCGCCCTGCGCCATCCGTTCGATTCGACTCCGTCGGTCAGACATCCGCCTTCCTCCGATCCTTTCGCGGCCGCTGGTTGGGCCCGCGCTTACGAGCGGCCACCCGCTCGGGACTCTTGCACGTCGCGAAATGCATTCGATGAAGCGGCGTCCCGACGTCGCCAGCCTCGCCCTTGCGGAGCACGCGGACCGTGGGGGTGGGCACGTCGTAGTCGAGAACTTCCACGTTGCCGCCGTAGGGGACGGGCTCGGGATCAACGGGGCACTTGGACCCGCGAAGCGTGACGCACCACATGACGTCGAGCCCGCAGAACTTGCAGGGCGACAGTCTCATCGCCGTCGCCGATCACGGGGGAACTTCGGACACGCGTCGTTGCACACTTCCTCGTCGTACACGTGCCCGGTCTGATAACAGCCGTTTCGCCACGCCTCCCACTTCTTCGGCCGGCAGGTGGAGCAGGGGCGTGCCGAGACGTTGTTCCGGATGATCGTCTCCCAGTCGAGGGACCCATCCTCGGTGCGGAGGTCATAGGTCCACCCGGGTGGATCGTCGTTGCACTCCAAGCAGGGGCCTCGGTGCGCGGGGAGCGCGGCCTGAGCACGGCGCACCTTGGCAACCTCATCGCCGAACTGCGAGATGGTCGGCCACTTGTCATGGTCGGCGCACCACGCGCCCGCCGCTTCAAGCAGAGTCGCCAGGGGCACGTCGCTGAAGCGCAGCCCGATCAGCTCCTCGATGTCATCGAAGTCTGCACCGAAGGGGACGTTCAACGGTGCAGCTCGTAGCAACCGCACGACGGCGTGAGCCTTGTCGCGTTCCTCGGGATTGGGAGCGAACAGTTCGGCGTCGAGTTCGCTGGACGAGCTCATGGGGCGGCCTCCTTGGGTAGAGGATCATGCGACTTCCGGCGTTCACTTGCTAACGCACTTCCTATGGTCTCACGTAACGACGTCTCGTGACGACCTCGCGCTGGGTCGCGGCGAACCGGCTTCGACTTCGCGATGGCAGTCTGCAACCCGGCCAGTGTCCACACTTCGACACCGGACGCGATGGCGCGTTCCACGTCGCTCACCGCAACACCGGCTCGAAGGACCGACTCGATGATGCCGAGCACTGCGACAAACGGCGTCTTGCCGTTGGATCGCAGCGCGGGCTTGACGGGTTGCTCGAAAGCCAGTTGCGTCAGATCGTGAGCCTTCCGAGACAACGGGTTGTCGCATCGTTTTGGAGAGACTGTGCCGTTGTCAAACGGCAAGAGTTGTGTTTCTTGAGTTTTATTTGAGTTACTAAGCAGAGAGGATCGTCCAGAGATTCCTTTTCGCGTCTTGGGTGATTCGTTTTTCGACCGTCTGAGATTCGTTTTTCGACCCTCAGAAAAGGCATCCCCCTGATTCGTTTTCTCTGGCATCAGGAAGCGATAGACCGACGGCACACCGCGACCGCGACCGATCGAGATGACTTCTAGGAGACCACGCTCGGTCATGTCTGCGAGCGTGCGCGTGATCGTCGGCACCGAGCATCGAGCCTTCGTCGCCAGCTCGTTACGAAGCATCCAAATCTGTTGTTCGTGAACGTCGTTCACCACGTCGGCGATGGCCAGGTGCACGATGAGACGTTCGCCGAAATAGGGCGAATGCTTGAACACCCACGACATTGCTTCGACGCTCACGCGTGGTCGAGTTTCGTCAGTCCTGACACGAGACGGGGAACGTAACACTCTCGTGTGTCGAAGTGTGGGACCCTGGGGTCATACACCATCCCGTCACAGCCTCCCGTTACGATCGTGTTCGACGTGATTTTTCAAGGGTCACCGTCGGACGAGGAGAACCACATGCCACCAGCCACGAAACGTCCAGCGCGAAAGCGCGCTGCTACGCCCATCGACGCTCAATCGAAGGACGTCACACGCGCCAGCGATCCCGAGAACAATCCTGAGCCCGAGGAGGCCGATCACGCCGATCTGCTTCCGGTAATCCACCGCGCCGAAGTGGTGCCGATCGCCGAAGGCGGGTTGGAGCTCCCGGTCATCGACACGGCGCGGCTCATCGAGCTGAACAAGGCCTATGTCGCCTTGTGCGAAGGCATCCTGAACGACAGCGATTATCAGTCGATCGGTAATCGAGCGTTCAAGAAGAAGTCCGCGTGGCGCAAGTTGGCGACCGCCTTCGGGGTGTCCGTCGAACTGATTGACGAGGACATCACCTACGACTCATCGACCAACCGGATCGTGCGCGCTCACATGCGAGTGCGAGCCACCGCGCCGAACGGTCGCTTCATGGAGGGCATCGGCATCTGCGACGTGTTCGAGCGGTGCTGCCTTCAGGGATGCGGCACGCGGCACACCCATTGCGATGCCGCCTGCGACGGTGCGCGCCACTTCAGTCACGCCGAACACGACATACCGGCAACAGCGATGACTCGAGCCACGAACCGTGCTTGCGCGGATTTGTTCGGGATGGGCGAGGTCTCTGCCGAGGAGATGGAGGGCGACGGGGAACGGTCGCGGAGCGCGCCGTCCTCGTCCACCGGCCGGAAAGTCCCGAGCGTGAACGAGCTGCGTGCCGACATCGCGCGACGGATCGCGCAATGGCCCGAGGGGTCCGACGCCCGCAAGAGACTGGCGGCGGACTGGAAGCACCATCGACTTCCAAAGGGGAGCGTGCTCACGGCCGCGCAATGCCGTTTCGCCGGCGACCTCCTGAGCAACGTCGAGGCCGAGTACCCCTCAGCCCCCGCGTCAGAAGGCCAGGAGAGCCCCCCAGACGCCTCTGAGAGCCCCGCAACCTCGGGGGGCAATACCGATGACCCGGTGACCATTCCGGCGGACACACCCGACGATCTGGTGGAGGCGACGATCACCGAGGCCCAGGAGCGCTCGCTAGCCGAAGTGGTCGAGTGGCTGGCCGCCCGCCATGTTGCCGTGGTCGGTGACGACGAGACCAAGATCAGGCGCGCCTACTGCGCGCGACGAATTCTCGAACAACGAGACGCCGGGAACGGCGAGACCAACAAGGAGCAGGGATGACCACCATCGAAACCTCAACACCGACCCGAGAGGAGCAGGTCGCCGTCTTCATCCAGGGGCTACGCGACTTGGCCGACTTCCTCGACGGTCACCCGGACGCCGTACCTTCGATCGGCGGCGTCACCGTCGAACGATGGGCATGGAGCGCCGACGAGCTGGCGGAGCGGGTTCGGACTCTTGGAGCGGGCGAGAAGTTCGAGGAGTACGGAACCATCGGCCTTCGTCTGAAGTTCGGGCCGCACAAGGTGCAGACGCGCGCCTTGCAAACGGACACCTGCGAGAAGAAGCCGACGGGCAAGATCACGACGATCACTCGCGAAGTGGACCCCGCCAAGGAGGAACTGCCGACCGGCGCACGCAACCTACGATCGCGCACCGTGATCACCTTTGACTTCGAGGAACCCGAATACGAGTGGGATTGCGCGCCGCTGCTGGCTGGCTCGAAGCCCGACCTGCACCTGGTGGAGTCACCCGACGACGCTGAGACTCCTGTCGAGGACTTGTCACCCGACGACCAGGAGCCCGACCTGAACTACCCGCACGGGCGTGGCGAGGACGACGACACGTACTAGATCGCCAGGGGAAGGGGGGGGACGAGAGAGCCCCGGGGGACTGACACCCCGGGGCTTCTCTCGCTTCAAGGGCGAGACGCCATGCCTAACGCCTCGGCCTCGATCGTAGCGGTGGGCCTGCTCAGGCCCCAGAGATCAGGCCGGTGACGAGCTGCACGACACCAGCGATCGCCGCCGAGATGGCAGCGGTCACAACGGCCACCACGTCGGGCAGAGAGGTCACGTGCGTTGCGCCGGCCACCAGGCCCCCACCGAGAATCGTCACGAACGTCGCGACGATCGAGACGGCCAGCTTGCCGAGGTCGTGGGTGACCACGGGCGGCACGCTGAGTTGACGGTTCAGGCCGATCTTGCCGATCTTGGGGGCAGCCGGGATCAGACCCAGCACGTAGTGCAGGACGGCCACCAACCCCGCCGCACCCGCTGAGTACAGCAGGGCGAGAAGGGTCGGCATCGAAACGATGTTGGTCGCGCCTGCGACGAGCGCCGTGCCGAACGCGGCCAGGAAGGTCACGATCACGTGCACGACGAGCTGAACCGCTGCGGACTTCGTAGACAGCTTGAGCATTAGGAACCTCCGTTTGGTTGGGGACAGTGAGCGATCATCCAGGCGTACGCCGCCTCGATCTGTGAGGTGAGCAGCGACGCGTCGAAAGGCCAGAGCCCGATGGTGCATTGGTTGTTCTCCTTGCACGCCGACTCAGTCCAGTTGAACGACCCGGTGACCACGGCGGTGTCGTCGCCGACGTAGACCTTCCAATGCGAGATGTCCGTGCCGTCGGGTGCGGTGCCCACGGCCAGCCGCAGGTTCGGCATCCCGATGCAGGCGATCAGCGGAGCCAGCGCGCGCTGCTCGGTCTCCGACGCCCACTCGGATGAATCGAGGACGCACAACGTCGGCAGTCCTGCTCGGATCTTCGCCACGAAGGCCGCTATGAGCGCCGGGTGGGTGAACGAGTACATGGCGAGGGCCTGGCGTACGCGCGTCGCGTTGATCGTGGCGACGATCGCCTCCTCCACCTGGTCGGTGGGAGAGTTGAACGTCAGATGATCCGCCGGCCAGCCCACCGGGAACGGCGAGGCCGCGTACTGATCGAGCGCGTCGAGGAAGGCGATGGTCACGTCTGCTCCTTGGTGGTCTCGAAGGCGCGGGGGTGCCGCTTGTGCAGGCGGTACAGCTTCACCGCGTCGCGAGCCTCATCGACTTCTCGACGTGGTGAGGGGTTACGGTGCCACCACGGCTCGAACACCCACATGAGGATGATCGACGCCGCCACGATGGCGAGGCAGACCAGCGGAATCAGGATCGGGCCGATCGCCTTCACGCGGCCGCCACGAGCTGTCGGTAGTCGCATTGCGCGCCGAGGCTCACGAAGGTGGAGAGATGGAAGAAGTACGACCCGTTATCTCCCCAGCTTTTCGTCCAGTGATTGCGACCGCGCAGGATCGTCTTGTCCGGCACCACCAGGCCCGTCTCGGTCAGCGTCAGCTTCACGATCGCCGACCAGGTTGTCTCGTGACCACCGGCCAGCCCTGACTTGACGGCAGCCTCAAGACCGCCCGCGTCGATGAAGCCGTTGGAGTCGGGGGTCATCCACGCGTTGTACCAGGGCTGGCCGATCTGGATGCACCCGGTCTGCATGAGTGAGACGAGGTTCTGCGCGCCACTCGCCACCTTGTCGCCTGCGATGAGCCCGAGGGACTTCAGGCCTTGCACGAGGTACGGGCCCGACGAGCCGCAGTCGGTCGGCGGCCACTCCGAACCCGGGTCGCCCGTCGCGTCGGTAATCAGGTGATACAGGGCGATGGCGAACTTCTCCGCTCCCACCGTGTCGGCGTAGCTGGCGAGCGGGGGCAGGTTCAACTTGCCCGGGGCGGCGAGAAAGGCGGTCTCATCGAGCACGTTCGAGAGGCCCTCCACCCCCGAGTTCGCCACGCAGCTCCCGAGCGCGTCGACCTCCGTCGCGCCGGGGATCAGCGTGGCGGTGTCGATGCCCTGCTCGATCAAGTCCTCCTGATCGAGCACGTCCACGTTGGGCTCGTGGTCGACCTCGCGCAGTGGCGTCCCCGCGTAAGCGTGCAACCGATCGAGGGTCAGATGAGGCTCGGCAACTTGGTAACGGCCGAACAACGTGGTGCGAGGAGTGGTCTTGTCAGTCGGCACGGTCAGTCTCCTAGTGGTGGGTTACGGCGCTTCCGATCGCCACGCCAGCATAAGTCCCGGCGAAGTTCGCCGCCGAGATGGTCGCCATGAGCACCAGCGACTGCCTCGATCGCCACCCCGTCTTGAAGATCGAGTCAATCGCCAGCGCCGCGCAGACCAGGCTCGCAAGCCACTGGAGAATGTCGAGGCTTCCCGCGATGGGCGCGTTGTAGTGCGCCTCGGAAATGACCATCGCCGTGGCGACCAAGTCTTGGCAGGTCATGGCGATGAAGGCCAACAGAGCCGTTTTGCGAAGGGTCATCGCTCCGACTTGCGGTGGGCCTCGTGCAGCTCGTGTAGTTCGTTGAGGGTCGGGGCCCTCTTCGGAATCGTCGGGTGACAGTGGCGGCACACCTTGTACGGCGTCCCTGCGACCTCATGCTTCGCGAGCCGCCAGCACCCCTTCGTGTGACAGTTGTGGTGGCGGTACACGGCGACCACGCCAGCCAGCAGAGTGACCTCGCCGAGGTCGGAGCCAAACCCCGAGAAAAAGCCGTAATAGGCACCCGGCTCGTTGACCGTCCCGGTGCGTACCTCAATCCACCACCACAACGAGGTGAAGAAGTGAGCGATCACGGGGAGATACCAGGGAGGCTCGGCGGCGTTGGACACCCCGTCGTGGTCGGCGGGCACTCGTGCTCACCGACTTCGATCAGATAAGTCGCGAACGCCACCAGCTCGGCGTCGACCGTGACAGCCGTCGTGTGATCCTTCGCCGTTTGTTCATGGTTCGCCTTGGACTGAGCCTCGGCTTCGTGCGCCGCCTTGTACGCCGCGTGCGCCGCCTGCTGTGCGCTGATGGTCGCAGCCTGTTGCGGTCCCGAGTTGACCAGAGCGTTGGAGAGATACACCAACGCGAGAACGACCACAGCTGATTCGAGCAACCGGAGCCAGAACCGCCAGGGATGGTTCATAGCACGTCCTCCAGATCGGTCACGTCGTGGCCGTGGTCGACGCGGAGATGGCGGATCATCGCGCGGCCGAAGGCCTCCTGCTTGTGCTCGATCCGACCCAACGTCTCCCCGGCCGAGTTTGGGTCGCCGTTGCCCTTGCCATTTTTCCGGAGCTCCAACCGAATGGCCGGCATGAACACCCGGGTCCAGAAGAAACGAAGGACCAACCCGAGAAGCACCAGCGTTGCCGCGATTCCTCCTAGGAACTCGCCGACACCGGGGAGATTGGTCGCGAGGTACGCGCCGACAGCGGCCATGACGACCAGGAGCGCGGCGAGCACGTCAGCGCCTGTCGCCCTTCGCGACCGACTTCAGCAGGTCCGGCCACGCCTGATCGTCAGCGTGGAGAAAGTCGTGCACCGACTGGTCGAGGTCGGCCGGGTAGTGCGCGGGTCCCGACTGCGATGCAGCGTTCGCGTAGAAGTTGAGAATCGTTTGCTGCTTGCCTCGCAACGCGTAGTAAGCGGCCCAGATCGGAATCTCCGACGTCGGGTTGAGCGCCCGCTGCCAGATGCCGAGCGCCTGGTCTTGCAACCACGCGGCGAGCTGGTCGGCGCTCTCGAGAAGGGGGTCGACGTAGGTGGTGGTCATGGGCTTCAGCCTTTCACGCGTTGTTCAGCACGAGCATCGGTACGAAGGAGGGAGCAGGAGTGACGGCGAAGAACGACTCGAACTGCGCTTCGCTCCCGAGCCAGACATCGAGGTCGACGTCGCTCGGGATGCCGTCGACCGGCCCGCCGTCGCTGAACTGGTGCATGAGGCACGGGTAGCTGGTGACGCCGGGCAGACCGTTCCACTGCGCGAGCCACAGTCCCGCCGCAATGTGGAACCCCTCCTGATACTCGGCCACGTCCAGGTACTGAAGCGCTGCTGGGTTGGCCGCGATCAGGGTCGCCAGGTGCGCGATGTACTCGGAGGTCGACAGTCCTTCGGGCAGCTCGTCGTCGTCGGCTTCCGGGAGCGCACCAACCAGCGCTGTGTACTTGGCCTGCTCAGCCACTGGGTCGGCGGTGCCCTCGTCCATGAGATAACCGCCCACCGCGAACCCTGCTGCACGGATCGCGGCGAGAACCACTTGCAGGTTCGGCGTCACAATGCCGAGGCCCTGGATCACCTTCAACATGACGAACGGACGATCCCCACCCCCACGAGCTGCCAGGTCCGCGTAGGCGGCCGCCCAGTCAATCGCTCCGAGGTCTTGGTTGTCGGAGAGGTCTGTGCCGTAGTGCACGACCGCAGCCTAAGAGGTCACGCCGCTTTGATGCATGAATACAGCGCGTAATAGGGCGGGACGGTCGGTACCGAGGACCCGCTGCCGGTGTTGCCGATCGTGACCCCGGTGGCCGCGCTCCCTGTCACCGAGGCTGCCGTCACCCCGCTGCCGCTGGTGGTGATCGTGTAGGACCCGGCCCCGAAGGTGATATCCGCGAAGGCACCGGACCCCGGAGGATGCGTGTGGTCGGGGTCGGTGATCGGGTGATTGTGCGACGGCAGTTGAGCCACGGTCAATGTCACCGTTGCAGCGCCACCCTGGGCTCCCTCGGCGTAGCTGCCGCCCGCTCCGACGATGAACACCCCTTCGAGGTTGGGCAGCACGTTCGAGCCTCGAAACGCGTAAAGCGCCGGGTAGGTGGTCGGGTTGAACGTCGACCCGTTGCATTGAAGCCAGTTGGCGGGGGGTATCTTCTCCCACCACGCGATCATCCCGACGTCGGTGGACCCGCCGCCTTGCACCGACGTGAACACCCACAGGTCGGTCCCCACTCCAAGAGCGATCACGGTCTGGCCCACGTAGGGGATGAAGTCGCCCGCCACCGGGACGTTGGTCAGAACGGTCGGAGTCTGACCGGGCATGACCGGTGGTTGAAAGGAACAGGTGCACGGCGGACCAACCGTCACAGCGGTGACCGTGCCGTATTGGACGACGGGAATCGGCAAGTTCGCGATGGCCGCGTTGACCGCGGCGGTGATCGCGTCGCTCGCGTCGCCTGCTTCGCCCGACGGGGTGCTGGGAGGAGTGGTGGTCACGACACACGTCTCCCCGTGCCGTAGGCGAACTGGCTATTCCCCATCGAGTAGTTCCACGTGTCGATCACATAGGTCCGAGGCCCGACGACACCAGCGCGTGCGAAGGTGACCGCGATGACGTCGTTGGCGTCGAGTGACGCATCCGTCGGAATGTACATGATGATGCCGTCGAACAGACCCTTGCCGGCCAACCCGATCGCGTTCGCCATCGCCTGCGCCTGATCTTGGGTGGTGCACAGCGAGGTCGTCACATACTGGATCGTGAGCGGGTAGTTGCCGGTGCCCGCGACCGGGTAACTGCCTGGCCCGTTCGACAGCTCGCCGATGTAGGTATAGGAACTCGGGTCGGTGTCCTGCCAGTCGGCGCGGAGCGGCGTGGCGACCCCTGAGCCCTGCGAGATGACGATGACCCAGTTCGGCACCGAGTCGTTCGACAGCGTGTGTTTCAGTTCGTTGACCACGCAGTTGGGACCTTGCACGAACTGGCGCACGACCGGCAGAGTGCTCGGGTCCACGACGGGCTGCAAGGTGATCACCCCGAAGGGATCGGCGAACAGTTCCATCCCGGCTCCCGAGGCCAGAGTGCAGCAGAACTGCCACGGGTCGTCGCCCACGTTGGCGTTCGCCACAGCGGGCACGAAAGAGGACGGCGAGAAGTTGTACTGAAACGTCACGTTCGGCAAGACCGTGGTGATCACGTCTTGGATCGCCGTGCCGACGTCGGACACACCGTCGGTCGCGTAGGGCTGGGTGAACAAGGCGCGTTGGATACGACCGCCGTGGTCCGTGCCGCTCATGGTGATCACGACGGCTCCCGGATCGGCGCCGAGGTCGGCCACCACGTCGGTCAGCAGGAACACGCCCAGCGACTTCACCTCCGTGCTGCCGTCGGGATACATGACCCCGTGCCAGAGTTGTGCTTCGGCCCCGTCCGGCCACAACGGCGTCGTCGGGTCGCTCGGGATCAACTTGCTGTCTGTGCTCACGCACTGCACGTTGGTGAAGGTGCGACGGATCAGCGCCGTTTGATCGCAGACGACTTCGCCCGAGCTGTCGATCACGAGGATCGGCCCCGCGATCTTCGAGCCACCGATGGTCTCGAACACATTGATGAAGCGGTACAGCTCCACCACGTCGCTCGCAAGGGCGGACTCGTACGCTTCGGTGACCGCCTGCATCTACGGGCTATTGACTTGGCGCAACGAGACCGTCGTGTCCTGAATGGGGTGCTGGCCGGTCTCATATTGGAACTCGACCTCGGGCGAACCGATCACGGTCACATACCATTGACCACCGAGCGGTGACTGCAAAAGAAGTGCCCCGGTCTGAGTGAGCAAAGCTTCGAGGGCGTTCTGGTCGGTCAGGTTGCCAGTACGGAACACCAGCCCCCAATCCACGCCCTTGAAACCATCGGTCAGCTTCACGCCCAGCGGGCGACCTTGCGGATCGAACTCGGTGTCGACCTGGCGCAGGGTCTTGCTCGGGTTACCGTTCAGATCGAGCGCCACGCCACTGCCTTGCACGAGTGGGTTCGACAGGCCCCACTTCGGATAGACCGTCGACTGCGTCGACACGGTATTGCTCCACGGCGAGTACACGGTCGTGCCCTGATAAGGCGCGACGACTCGGACTCGATAGACCATCGTGGTGAGAGGAACGGACTCGGTGTCATAGCAGGATGCGGTCTGCGCAGCGGACTCCAGCACCAGCGCGCCGAACCGAAGGTCGTTCCACGTGGCGCCGCCGTCCTGGGAGACCTGGAATTCCATCGACGCCACACCGACGTTGCCACCCAGGGTCCACTCCGTCGCCACGCCGGGGAACAGGCCCCACTGGTCGGCGAAATGTTCCTCGTTGGCCGCGCACCCGCTGATCGTCACGACGAGCGCCGCATACGCTGCGCCCGAAGGCGCGGTGGCCTGTCCTGAGAGCACGGTGTTGGCACTTGCCGAGTCGTTAGCGGTGTCGATCGTGGTGGTCGACAGCAGAGTGCCCGCTGAGTTGTACCAGGAGACCCCCAGAGTGGCGCTACGAGCCACGGAGGCGGCGCGCAGCACGACCCATACGGTCAGCTCCTCCCCGCCGCTTACAGGGCATCCTGAGAGGCCGCCCGACCACTGCGCGCTGATGGCCCCGCTGGCGGTGGCCTTCAGTTGCAAGGAGTACGAGCCGTCCGAGGCCCAGGTGGTCACCGCCGAAATGGCCGTGTTGGAGCCCGCACTGAAGCCAGTGGTGGTGCCGAGCTCGACCGACGACTGGTTGGCCGTGCCGAGGTTGTCCGCTCCGGTCGCGGTGAGCAACACGGCGGGCAACTGGGTGCCGGGGTAGTCCACGACGGAGCCCACCAGGCTCGGCTGAGCGGGCGAGTCGTAGTTGACCGAGAACGACGAATACTCCCAGGGGGAGGTCTCGCCATTGGATTGCGTGACTTGAACGTATGCACGGAAGCTGGTCGCGTTTGCCAACGCGAGCCCGACCATCGCGCTGGCCGCGGAACCGGCCTCGACCCCGGAGTCCCACGTCGATGGCGAGACGCCCGGGGTGAACCCACCGGCCCCGTACTGCGCGGCGCTGTAGATCACCACTCGCCACGCGGTGAGCGACTGACCGGAGGCGGGAGAGGGGGACCACACCACCGTCGGTTCAGGAGTGATCACCGACCCGCTCGGCGACGTGACACTGAGAGTCGGTCCGAGGCTCGTGGTGAACTGACTGAAGGCGGCGAACGGGCCGTCGTCACCGGCCGAGGACTCTTGGGTCGCCAGTGCCCACGAGATGGTGTGACCGTTCGCGAAGAGGTTGGCGGGGAGAGCGACGGTAAAGGTGGCGCCGGGCGCAGCGGCCAACGTGTTCCACACCGCCCCGCTCTGCAACGCTTGCGTGGTGGCGTTGAAGTACTGAACGGCACCCGAGTCGACTTTGACCTGAAGCGCGTACGCATGCATCGACGCCCCGTTGGTGGGGTTGTAGCTCGCTTCGAGGTCGATGATCTGCGTGGCATCTGCCGCCGAGCCCGACGTCGGTGAGGTCTGCGTGGGCGCCAGAGGCGCGATTGGGACCTCGTAGAGTGCGACGGTGATCTGTCCCTCGCCGCCCGCCGTCCCGGAGCCGGCCCACTGAATGTTCCCCGTCGAGCCCTCTGACGCCACGACGAGGTCGGCGACGTAGGTGCTGCAATAGGTCACATAGTTGACGGCGACGCGCTCGGTCCAACCCCCGGAGGGGACACCCGTAACCGGAGTGCCCCCGCCGCCGTAGGCCCCAATCAAGATCGAGACCACCGTGTCGTTCGTATAGCTAGTGGTCACCGCTGGCGTGACGATTCCACTACTGATGCCGCCGACGTTCGCCGCGTCGATGGCGATGCCCCCGCCGGTCGCGCGATAGCCAAAGGCGTTGAGCACGTAGGAGGCGACGCCCGCTTCGCCGAAGCCGAACGTCAGTTCACCGGCCGAGAGATCAGCAGTGGTCAGAATCTTGCAAAGGCACGCCTGATCAGTCGCACCGATCGCCAACACGGTCCACCCCGAAGGCACCGAAAGGATGGAGCCGTTGGTGGCACAGGTGAGGAACACCAGGTCGCCTTGTTGAGAGCCCGAAGGAATCTCGATCGACCCGCTGGCGCCCTCGCCTTCGACCGGCGTTTGCGCGGCGGTAAAGGCCAAGCTCATCCCGACACCCCACCACGGATGGGCGACTGTCCCGTCTTGATCTGTTGGGTCAGCGCGGTGAGCCCTTGCTTCGCCGCCATCGACGCCTGACTGGCCGTCGCGCTGTCACCGACCTGGATCACCACGGCACCCGGCGCGACGGTGACCACCGAGGACTGCACGGTGGTAGTGCTCGACGCACCGAGCGACCCGATCCCGGCCAGTCCTCCCGGCCCTGGGCCGGTCTGCGTAGTCGGCATCGAGAGCCCGGCCGAGGTCAAAATTTCCACGATGCGCGCTCGGTTGTTCAGAGGCAGCACAACCTCGGGCCCTGCTTCACCAACAAGCGCCAGAGTCGGCTTCGTGATCAGGCCGCCCTCGGCCAGGAGGCCGAAGGTGACGGTCGACAGCACGGACTTGCCCGCGTTCAGAATCCCGCCGATCGCCCCCGCCACTTTGGAGGCCACCGACTCGATGTCATCGAGCGCATCCTTGATCGCGTCAAAAATGGTTTTGACCCCGTCCCACGCGGTGGAGAGCACGGTCTTGATCCCGGACCAGACGTAACTCCACACGGTGCCCAGCGTGGACAGGGCGCCTTTTATCCCGTCGGTGATCCCGCTGCTGATGTCGTGGAACACGCCCGAGACAGCTCCCCACACGGTGCTGAGAACCGAAGACGCCCCGTTCCACACCGCGCTCCACACCGCCTTGAACCCGTTGACCACGGCGGTCAGAGTCCCGGTGATGAAGCCGGTGACGTCATCGAACACGGACTTGATCCCGTCCCACGCGGTCGAGATGACCGAGTGCAGAGCGTTGCCGAAAGCGGTCCAGTTCCCGGTGACCAGCGCGATGAACGCGTCGATGATCCCCTTGATCACGCCGATCACGGTGGCGACGATGGTGGAGATCAGGTCCCAGGCCGTCTTGAACACGCCGGTGATGACGTTCCACGCGGTCGTGAAGATGGCCTCGACCACTCCCCATGCTTCGGTCACGTTGTCGACCACGACGGCGACCCCGTCCTTCACCACCCCACCGATCACGGACCACACGGCCTGGAAGGCCGCGTCGAGAACAGCCCATATCTGCTGCCAGTGCAGCGCGAACTCGATCACCGCCGCCAGCACGATCCCGATGGGACCGAGGAAGGCCAGGAGCACGATGCCGAGCGTGCCGAACCCCGAGCGAAGATCGTTGACCGCGTCATCGAACCAGTGCTTTATGTCGGACCACACCTGTTGCCAGTGAGTCGCCAGGTAGTCGATCCCGGCCGCGAGCGCGGCGACCGCCAGAATGATGCCGCCGATGATCGGGACCACCACGGACATGCTGGCGATCCAGAACCCGATGGCCGTGACCAGGATGCCGCCGATCACGGCTGCCAACGCGATCAGCAGCTCCTTGTGCTGCATGACGTAGTTCCCCGCCTTCACCAGCCAGTCGAGGAAGGTCCGGATGGCGGGCAGCAGAACGCTGCCCAGCTTCGTCGCGTAGTCCTCGACGGTGGCCTTCAGCATGTCGAACTGATGATCGAGAGTCTGCGCCTGCTTCTCGGCCGCCTCGTGCGCCGCGTTGGTCTTGTTGACCGAATCGATGTACTTCTGCAACACGGCCGGGCCGGCCTGGATGGTCTCGGCCAGTTTCTGCGATGCGGAACCGAACCCCAGAGTCTTGAGCGTCGCCGCCGCCTCGGCCGTCCCCATCCCGGCGAGGACGGGTTGCAGCTCCGCGAAGATCGTGGTGAGGGGGAGCAGTTGGCCCTTCGCATTGAGGAAGGACACGTTCGCCGCCTGCTGCGCCGCGGTCACCGCAGCGGTCGGAGCGATGATCCCCGAGAAGGCGGACCCCAGCGCCGAGATGGCCCCACGGCCGGTCTCGCCGTGATTGGTGATGTCGACCAGCAAGCCGGCCAGCGCCGACAACGGTGGCGCTGCTGCGCCCATCTGCGTGCGGGCCCGCTGCAACGAGGAGGTCACCTGATCGAGCCCGACCCCGGTCTGACGTGACGCCTCGAACAAGATGTCGCTGGTCGTGGCGGCGGCCGACAGCGGAAGCTGGTACGCCTGCATGATCTTCGCCAGATCGGACGTCGCGTTGGCGAGTGAGACCTGGGACGCCTCGGCCAGATCGGAGGCCGTTTTCATAATCAGCGTCGAGTTCGCCGCGTCGAGTTGGTGACCCGCGATCTCCTCGAACACGGCGGCCACCGGGGACAGGGCCTCAATCATCGTGTTCCCACTGAAGATTGAGGTCCCCGCGGTGTCGAGGAGCGCGTTACCGATCCCTTGTGCCTTGGCGATGGAGATATCGGCGTTGGCCGACAGCGACGTGGTCGCGGTCTGGAAGTCCATGCCCAGCTTGATCGAGGCGGCCGCGAAGCCGAGGACCGCGACGGTGGTCCCGATCGCGATGACCTTGCCCAGCGCGCCCATCTTCCCGGCGAACCCATCGGTGGCCGTGCCGGCCGTGCCCATCTTCCCGGTGATGTTGTCGAGGGTGGAGTTCCCGGTGGAGTTGAGATTGACCAGGCCGCCGGTCAGGAATGAGAGCGCGGAGCCGAGGGAGTCCATGAGCCCCCCGCCCCCCTTCTCGGCGCTCTTGGCGATGTCGTCGCCGACGTTCTTTCCCGCGGTGTCCAGATCACCCAGCGCGAGAGCTCCGGCCCCAGCCGCGTCGGAGATGTCGCTCGCAATCCCGTCGGCTCCGTCCTTCACCCCGGCGCGCATTCCAGCGCCCGCCGCTGCCCCACTGGCAGTTGCGTCGGCCTCGAGCCCGGTGAAGGCCTCGGCGGTCTGACCCTGCAAGTCCTCCTCGAACTGCGAGCCGTCAGCGGTGACGAGGATCGAGGCCTCGCCGATGACGTTCACTAGCCCGCCCTATCCGGGTGCCAGCTCCTCGTCGTCATCGACCCACGACTCCTCGTCGTCAAGACCCCAGGACTCGCGCAGGCGCTCTTCCCGCGTGGCGTCGTCGGTCGGCATGCAGATCGTGTCGTGGAACCAGATCGCGAGCTGATGTCGGGTGCGTGGCTTCTTGCCACTCCACTGGACCATCGGCTGCTGCTGCACCAGGTCATCGACATACAGGGACTCTAGAACGTCGGCGGCCTCTTCCGCCGTGAGGCTTTCTAAGTCGAGACCCTGCCGTCGTGCACGACCACGGCAATCGGCTCCGGTCTCTTCGTACCATTGTCGGAGCCAGAGATACGCTCCAAAGGGCGGCCTGACCCGTCCTGCCAAGTGTCGCTGATCCACTTGACAAGGGTTTCGAGCATGTGCTCGCTGAACACCAGATCGCGGCGCTCCATCGTTTCGATGAACCGTTCGCGCTGCTCGGGCACCACGATGTCGGCGATCAGGCGGGCCGCATCGTCCGGGGCTAACCGAGGCTCCCGCTTGCCGGTCTCAGGGTTGCGTACATGCTCGGCGCGGTTGAGCGCCGCGATCAGCCGCTCGGGCCGCATCGACACCGACACGTCGAAGCGGAACTCGAACCGCTGCCGCGCGCCGCGCTCGTCCTTCTCGGCGCTATAGCCGACGATTCGCAGCGGTTCGACCGGACGCGGGTTGTCGAGCGCCAGTGCGGCATCCATCTCCTCAGAGGAGAGGTCCGAGGGCAGATCGCCGAAGATGGGCATGGTGGTGTCTCCTGTCAGTCGTCTGTTGCGAGATGCAGACTAGCGGTCAAGAAGGGGATCGGCTTGGTTCCCGGGTGGTGGACCAGCTTCACCGGGTGCGGCGCGCCCTCCCAGAACAGGGCTTGCTTCTTGTTCGGGCGAATCAGGTGGGGCTCGGTGCCGTCGTGCACGAACAGCGCGTAGGGACAGGTCCACGACCCCACCTGAATGCTGAGCGTCGTGCCGGTCGAGGGCCCCCATCGCTTCGTGATCGACGCCGACAGCCGGCCGGTCTTGTTGTGTGGCACCAGATAGGCACGCGCCCCGTCCTGGACGCGCTGCGCCCGGACGGCGAGGTTGCGACCCACCGTGCCGTTCTGCGCGGAGAGCATGTCGCCGATGATTGGTTCGTTCCACGTGATCTTGACGGCGGCGGGCATTACGTGGCTCCCACTTCGATGGTGGCGCGCGTGGCGATCAGGCCGCCCTCGGGGCCGATCGACTCGATCCCGGTGATCGAGAAGCCGTCCCCCATGTCAGTGAACGAGTAGTCGGCCCAGATCGACACCAGCGCGTTCCACACCGCCGTTTGGTCCGAGATGGCTGCGACCGCTGCCTGACCGATCACGCTCGGCGGTGCCGCCGTGCCGGAGTCGTCAACCGATGGGGTGGTGCGGATCAGGGTGACGATGAACTGCACGGTGATCACCAGCTCGTCGGGGAGCTGCACATTGGTCTGCGACCCACGTGGGTCGCCCTGACGGATCAGTCCCACGTTCACGATCAAGGCCGGGCCATCGAACACGGGCACCGAGCCCGGGGACACGTACGCGTTCGGCGCGGGCGGAGTCGCGGTGTTCATCGGGAGCACCACGTCGGCGGCTTGCAGCTCGCCGACGAGCAGGCTCAGGAGTCGCTGGGCCTCACCAGGGAGGTTGTCGAATACGACCCCCACAGGGGCCTACGAGCCGTCCGAGGCCCCGTCGGGTCCCTCACTACCGCCCTCGTCGTTCGAGCCCTCAGAGGGGCTCTCAGGGTCGTCTGAGGCGGTCTGACCGTCACTCTGGTCGTCTCCCGAACCCTCGTCGTGGGATTCTGCGTCCCCGGGCTCGGTCTTCGTCTGAGACGATCCTCGGGTGACCTTTGACTTGGCCGGGGGCTTCTCGTCCTTCGCGCCGGTCTCGGCCAGCGCCTTGCGGAACTTCTCGACCTCCTGACGCAGGTCGGCGTCGGACAGCGCGTCGACGCGGGCCCGCTCGGCGGCTTGCTCGGCGGGGGAGTGATCCGCGTGCACCTGCTCGAAAAGATCGATCTCCTCGGCCGTGGCCCCGACCGCCTTGCGTTCATAGCGGTCGCGTGGGAACGCCGTCTCGCCTCGAATCAAGTTCGGGGCGTAGGGGTCGAAGGTCGATCGGGGGTTGGGGTACATGGCGGTCCCTTCGTGTGGGTCGCGCGGCTTCTTCGCTGCTCGCTTCCTCGGTGTCATGCCCCGGAGATTAGGCGACGAGGCCGCCCAAGATCGGGACTCCATACCGTCGCGTTCTCGGTGACGCCGTGCGGGTTCTGGTAGCGGAGGAAGAAGTCAATCTCGGGGATGCCGGTTCGACCTTCGGCGATGTAGTCGATGATGTCGCGCACCTGCGTGGTGACGCCTTGCCGAGCGGTCTGGGTGACCCGAGCGGGCAGCGCGTTGGGCCGGCCCATCGAGCCCAGCGCGAACTCGTAGGCCAGCCGCCGCGCCGCACGCCGGCCGGACACAGGCGGGTTGCGTCCCCACCGGAAGTAGACACTGAAGGTGCCCGGCTGAGTGTCGGGCAGATCGTTGCGTTGCGAGGTGGGCCAGCCGAACCGATCGGTCGGGTCGTAGTCGACGGTCGGCAGGATGCGCACCAGCGTGCGGAAGTCGGCGGCCAGCTCGTACTCCTCGGCCGGGATCAGCTCGCCGTCGATCAGCACGTGGTCGATCGAGACCACCGGGTAGAACCCAAGGTCGACCTCGGGGGGGTTGATGTTGCCGTAGTGCGAGAGCGGACCTTGCGCGGCCATGCCGCCGGCCATCGCCGAGCCGAGCGACGGCGCGTAGTAGCCGCCGTAGGTGAGGCCGAAGGGCTGGCGGGTGTCGAGGTCTGTGGGTCGGGCCACCGGGCGAACGTTGATCACCGGGGAGATGCCGGGGAACTTGCGACCGCTGGCCCAGTACAGAATCTCGCTCGCCGACACCGCGACTTCTTCAGCCAGGTTGGGATCGGTGACCTGGTTCTCGGTGGCCCCCATGAACGGCGGGTAGCTGAGCACCGCCGCACCGTCGATCCACGGGCCGAGCGGACCCGCCCGAAGCCCCTCAGGGGGCATCGACATGGCTACGAGTAGGCCCCAGCCGTCACGAGGCCGGGAGCAGGCACCGTGGCCGCACCAGCCCGCACCCGCTGGCGAACCTGCGTCGAGGCGACAGGCCAGTCGCCGTTCGGGCCCGCACCCCAGTTCGGGTTCTCGTACGCCTGGCCGGTGTAGGTGTTGGCGAACCGCGCGTCCGTCACGTCCGAGGCTTCACGGATGAACCCGTTGCACAGCGGGAGTGCCCACCAGAAGTACGGCAGATAGGTGGCCTGCTTGCCCTTCAGGATGGCCTTGGCCCAGAACTCGAGCGACACGCCGTTGGGCTGGCCGACCGACCCCAGGTTGGGATCGGCGAAGCCGTAGTTCCCCGGACCGGCCGTGGTGTTCGAGGAAGGCAACGACCCATTGGGCACGATGACCCCGGTGTCGGTCCAGGTGATCGCTCCGTCGCCGACGATCGCCAGGAACTGCTCCGCGCCCTCGGTGCGCCCGTAGATCTTGTAGTAGACCGCGCCGGTCACCGCCGTCCACGTCAGCGCGTTCGACCCGGTGGTGCCCGAGGCAACCGTCCCAACGACCTCGGCGCAGGCCAGGGTCTCACCGAGCTGGTTGCACGCCGACACTCGGTAGCCGTAGTTTCCCGCCGCTAGCTGGCCGCCGGTGGTCGAGGGAGTCACGGTCAGGCCGGTGGGGGTGGTCAAGGCCGTGGCGTTGTTCGAGAGGATCGTCCCGCCAGTGAGCAGGTTCTCGACGTAGTTGTCAGGCGTCACCAGGTCAAGCTGCACCGTCCAGTACTTGATCATGTCCGGGTGCTTGTAGTGGTCGGACATATCCCCGTTCGCGTTGATGGTCACGAGATCGACGCCCGTCTCCTTCACCGGGGTGAGGGTGGCCTTGATCAGCTTCTCGGTCACGAACACGCTGGCACCGACCGGCACGTAGCCGTTCTGGTCGAGCTGCGCGATCCGCGTCGCGACCGCAAAAATCTGAGAGCTGCCGTCGTCCGCTGAACTCATGGCTTCGCCTCCTTAACTTTCCTTGTTGACCCGGCACGCGAAGTGTCGGGCACCGTCGAACGTCGCTGCCGCGTACCGCTCAGCGCGGAACGTGATCGTGTTCACTCCACGGTCCAGCGCCTCCTCGAAGGAGTCTGGGATCACCACCGGAGTGTCGACGGCTGCGCTCACCAGGTCCGTGGCGTACATATATTCGGTGCCCGCCGCCGGGGTGGCGTTGTCCGGGCCGAGACCGTCGTAGCCGGGGTCGGGCACAACGATGTTGTCGAACGTGGTCAAGAGGAGCGGCGGGTCACCGGGCCACGTGTCGATGGCGATGGTCGAGACCGCTGTGCCCGGGCCGGTGCGACGAGCCCCGATGAACGACGGCGCGGTGTCCGGCGTGCAATGGATCATCCCCGGGCCGCCACCGCCGGTCTGCGCCAGCGCATCTTCGAGTATCTGCTGACCGCGCGCGATCGACGGCACGGTGCCTGGCGTCAGATCGACCACCGTGTCGGGGTTGGTCAGGTAGTCGTTCGGCAGGCCCTGCGCCTGGGCGAAGTAGCCATGCCAGAACTCCTTGCCCACCGCGGCGGGAGTCGCCAGGTCGAGCAGGTCGGAGGCCCACGTCTTGAAATCGTGCGCCTCGAACCCGAAGGCCGAGCAGGTGTCCTCCACCACGATGAGGTACGGCTTGAAGTTCACCCACCCCAGGTTCGTGTAGGTGCCCGGGCCACCCGTCGTGTTGGAGCTCGGCACCGCCGCACCGGGCGACGCGCTCCCGGTGTCGGTGTAGCTGTCGGTGGTCAACCCCTGCGCGAGCAACCCGAGCGACCCACCGATGCGGCCGTAGACCTTGGCCGTGATCCCACGCGCGACGTAGTCCTCGGGGAACACCCAGCCGGACACCACCACTGACCCCGCGCTCCCCTCGCCGGGGATCGTGGCGGTGACCGGCGTCGAGTCCGTGGTCTCGCCGTTGGCGTCCACGAAAGTGACCACGTAGGTGTACTCCGTGCCGCCGACCAGGTCGCCGCCTGTGGCCGACGGAGTGGCCGAAGCACCCTCGGGGGCAGCCAGCGCCGGGGCGTCGACGGTCGTGTTGTCGCACACGTCTCGCAGCCATCCCGGCAGGTTGTTGCGCGGCCGGTAGCTGAACCCCCCCGTCCATCGCGTGTCGAGGCTGGCTCCCATCGACGTGCCGTCTGTGTTCGGCGCGGCCGTCGAGGGCTGCGCCTCCCAGCCGCTCGGCAACGGCAGAGCCGCGACGAGCAGGCTGAGGACAGGCGGCTTCGGGAGGTTGCCGTCTCGAAGCGGGACGTACAGGGGGTGATCGCTCACTGGTTACCCAGTCGGGGCGATGGTCCCCGAGGAAGCACCGTTCGGGATCACCGCTGCGTAGACGAGCAGAGATTCGATCCCACGAAACGCGACCGTCTCGAACACTTCAACGAAGGTCTCGTAGTCGTTGGTGCTGTCGAGCGAGCTGTCCCGCACCACGCCCAGGTCGAGCGTGCCGCCGTCGAGCCGCTGGAAGTTCCCTTCGGGGAAGAGGGAGAAGGCCAGGTGCGTCGGCCACGCGTCCACCGCGCCGGTGGCTTGCGCCCCGAAGGCCTGCGACACGATGGTCACCGTCTTGCCCGACGCCCCGTAGGTGCCCGCCGGCCGGCCGTCGATCATCCAGATCGGGTTGACCCCACGGTTCTGGAGCCACTGGTTGATCAGCGCATCGGTCACGCCTCGAGGGTCGAAGCCCGCCGAGTCGTGGGCAATCTCCTGCGCCACGTCGGAGCGGATCATGTCCTTCAGCCACTCGGGAGCGACGAAGGAGAGCATGATCGAGCGCGGGATGCGGTGACGCTGCCGATAGGCCGAGCAGATCAGGTCGAGGTCGGTGAGCAGATCACGCGACACGCCCAGGGTCTCGCCGATGGTGACGCCCGTCGAGTTGGCGTCCAGTTTCGACAGGGCGTTCAGCTCACGCACCTGCGCGGCGTAGGCCATCGCCAGCGTGGTCTGCGCGGCGACCCACTCCGGGTCGAAGCGACCTTGCATGTTGCCGATCTGGATGCGGGTCGGCACCGCGTCGACGTACACAGTCACCGGGTCCGGGCACACGATGGCGGCGATGGCCTTGGTGTCGTCACCCGGGTCGGCGTCGGTCGCCTCGGTCCACACGGCGGTGGAACCCGACAACGTGCCGAAGTCGGGCGGGGGCACGAACATGAGCGCCCCTCGATCGGCCTGGCTTGAAGGCAGCGCGTCGATCAGCGGCGTGTCGTCCGTCGCCCAGGTGGGCACCGAGTAGTCGACGGCGGGCGGGCCACAGATGCCACCGGAGGCCACCAGCGCTCGGCTGTCGAACCGCTCCCGAATCTTGCGCTCGTTGCCCACGACGTCGCCAGCCCGAAGGCGGGCGTACTCGGGGTATTCGGACTCGGCGTGCGCGACGTACACGACACCGCGCGGTGCGCCACGTCGGGGGAGGCGGCGCAACAGGTGCGCCATCTCGTCGCCCAGCTCGGCGGCGGACTCGAACACGTGCCCGTTGGGGAACCGGCCACCGGCCCCGGTGGAGTACACCTTCGTGTCCCCTTGCGGAGCGCCACCGTTGGGAGACGGCTTGGCCGGGGTGCCCATGTTGCGCTGCGCCATGCGGGTCACTCGCGACCCCTCAGCACCAGCGGCAGCGGCCGTGGGCTGAGTCTGGCCGTCGCCCTCTCCTTCAGCAGGAGCCGGCGTCTTGGCCTTGGCAGGGTCATCATCGTATGCACCCTCGGCCTGGTCGCCCTCGCCGCCTTCGCCATCGCCCTCGCCGCCTTCGCCCTTCAGGACGTGCATACGCTGGCGCAGCTCCTCCGCGGTCTTGTCGGCTTCGGCCTGAGCCTGCGCACGACCATCCCGCTCGGCCTTCACCTTCTCGGCGTTCTCGACCACGGCCCCCATCGCGGCCACGACCTCGGGACTCTTGGTCTCGGTCGCGTCCAGCTCGGACCATTGCTCATCGAGGCGCGCTGAAACCTGATCCAGCTCCTCGGGAGTCGCAGCACTGAGGTCTGCGAGCAGTTCTGCAAGTCGTTCGTCGTCCATCGTGGGGCTCCTCGGTGAGGTTGAAAACTCGCCTTCGTGGTGGCTGAGCGGTCTACGACCTGCCCCAACCGGGAGCCGCTACGCGACTTGCTGGCGGACAGCTAAGCATCTCGTTGCGACGGATGCAAGCATCCTCAGAACGAAGGCACCAGCGGGGGCTGTTCGACCATGAAAGACCCTGCGTCTGTGACCTGTGGCGCGCCACTGCTGGCCCACTCGTAGGTGACCCGGAAGGGGTCAGTGGTCGGCGGGGTGAAGGGGGTGGTGTCAAGGTCGACGTGGTAGAGGCCGACGCCATCGCGCACCACTTCCTCGTCAGTGCCGTAGGTGTATTGCACCGGCTCGCTGCCGTCGACCTGGAACAGGAACACCACCACGTCGGGGTCGCTGGGAGTCGAGGTCGGGTTGCCCTCGGTGTCATAGGTCACCACCGAGAAGGGCTGCTCGGTGAACACCTGCACGATGTCGCCTTGCACGTAAGCCAATGCCTCGTCCTCTCAGATGCGAGCGCCGACGACAACCGTAGCCAGCCGCCGATCGCTCGCCTCGACATGCGCCGTTGGCCTCGCGGCCCCTGTGAGGACACCCAGCGCCCGATCGCTCGTGAGAACGCTGCCCGCTACGGGCCCCCCGAGCTGTTGGCCCGTTGCCACCATGACGAGCTGGCCGGTGATCGCGCCAGTGGCGAGCGACATTAGAGGGGAGGCGTGACGATGTTGACGGACTGGACGTTGACGACGGCCACGTTCCCTTCTCCGATCCACTCGATCGTGAGTGGGCCATTCATGCCGCTGGTGTTGATCGGTGCCGAGTAGACCCCGGTGCTCGATCGCACGATGGAGCCCGTGCCCCCGTAGGTCCAGACTGTCTCCGTCCCCGCGTTCAGGAACTTGAGGACGATCGTTGAGGGGTCAGTGAGTACCCCGCTACCGCCGAGCTGCGGAGGCAGGCCATCGTAGAACTCGACTTGCGCCGTGATGGCCGTGCCCGCGTAGACCGGCTGCGGAAGCTGGTTGCTGATCGTCACCGGCTCAAGTATGGACGACGGCCGTCATGGGACAAGGGACACGAGCGCCACCCCGGCCGAGACCGAAGTCACTGCCGCACCCGCTGGGGTGACGCCTACGGTGGCGAACCCGCTGGTGAGAGAGACCACCACCGAGCCAGGCACTTGGCTCAGCGGGTGGACGGCGAACGAGATGGCCGCTGCGTAACTGCCGGAGGCTGGCACCTGCACGACGCCTTGACCGGTCATGTGGATGGACCCGGCAACCGCACCCGACCCTGGCACGTCGATCAGCCCCGCGGCAGCGGCGGTGATCGACCCGTGCAACGTCCCGCTCGCGTACTGATCGAGCGAGGTGCCGCTCATCGAAATGGACGCGGACAGTACGCCGGTCTCGACCAACTTCGGCTGCGGTGCCGACATGGTCACGCTGCCCGCGAATGATCCGCTGCCCGGGAAGTAGGGATACAGGATGCACCCAACCGTCCCCCATGTATGAGACGACGCCAACGTCCACGTCGCGGTGACGGCACCGCTCGCGGTGACGGTCTGGTAGCAGTCGGTCAGGTCCTCGACCGTGTCGGTGTTGGGGTTGTCGTTCCACGGTGAGGCTGGGCCGGCCGTTGGCACAGCGCCGGACGCAAACATCGCCGCAAAGGCTGTTTGATTGGCCGCAGTCGGGTCAATGGTGAGTGCCGGTGCTGTGCTCGCCCCGTTGGCCGTCGTGAACGAGCCGGTAACTACGGCTGTGTCGGGCCAGTCCTCACCAGAGATGCGCCACTGTGAGCCGGTCGCGGTAGTGGCCGTCAGTTTGTTCGATGTCCCACTGGCGTAACACCACCACAGCTCGATGCTCTTGCCGTTGTTGAGCAGCACGCCGCCCAGGTATTGCCAGCCAGCCGAGTTGGCGATGCCGCTGAGGTTTGAGAAGTCCGGGACGGAGGTGACCGACCCCGAGTTGTCGCGGAGCGCCGCTATCACCAGATCGCCCGCCACCGGGGTGGCTGTGAAGACATTGCCGGACTGTGCGCCCGAGTTGACCTGGCCGGTGATGATCGAGAACTGCACCGCGTCGCCCGCTCTGGGCTACCGCCTACGCCGGGGCAGCGTCGGCGTCAGGCAGGGGCGTGTCGAGGAACCGACCGGCCGCGTGGTGCGCCTTGTGGATCGCCAGTTGCAGCTCGGCCAGGTGTTCAGGCTTGACCGCGATGGCGAAGGGAGTCACGTCGTACGCGCTGCCGTCAGAGAGAACGAAGGTGCCACCGATCGGTCCGGTGGCGAAGTTGACGGTGCGGCCAGCCGCCATGTCCTCGTCGTCCAGCGCGTAGTCACAGTCGAAACCACCGCCGGGTTGAGGGGTGACCTTCATGCAGTCTCCTTAGCTGAACGAGCCCGTGACGGCCCCGATGGCGAAGCCCACCGTGGCCCCGGAGGAAACGGTCAGAGACGAGGTCAACGCCCCGCCCACGATGTAAGTCCCCGAGGACGACGCGGTCCAGATGCCGAAGTACCCCACCGTGGCCGAGGGCATCGACGTGAAGTTCTGCGCGGTGGTCGAAGCGTTGGCTCCCGCTGAGGCGGCTCCAAAGCTGATCGACTGCCGGGCGTACGAGCCGCCTGTGCATTCCGATGCGCCAGTAGTGCCGGGGTCAGCGGTGTGCAACGACAGGTATTGCGGGGTGACCGCGAAGGTCAGGGTCACGGTGCCCGTCGCCGTCGCGTTGGCCGACAGCAGCAACTCGGTGGCCGAGATGACGTAGAGCACGGTGGTCGAGCCCGGGATGCCCGTGCCGGTCACTCCCATTCCCGCCACGATGTTCGAGGTCGTGAAGGAGTTGGTCGTGGTGACGATCGGCGACCCGTTGGTGGTGGTGCAGGAGGCAACGGTGCCAGCGGTGCCGCTCGGAGGGATTACCGCCTGGAGGGCGGTGTTCTCGTAGGCCGTCGCCAGGCGCGACATGAACTGCGTCCTGACCCACAGGATGAGCAGTCGAGCTACCAGCAGCATGGGGTCCTCCGGGTCACGAGCGGGTGGCTGCCATACGGTCGCGCAGGTCCCTCACCGCAAGTCGACTGAGAGGCCCCCAGAGGCCCGTCAGAGCGGCGTAAGCGGCCTGGCCGGGGTCATCCTGCCCAGCACGCAGAGCGAGCTGCTCAGCGACCCCTGAGGCCACCAGGGATCGAGGGGCACCATCGGCCACGCGCGCCCGCATACGAGGCATCCGAGTGACCGGGAACCCGCCATAGTTGACGGCCAGCGCGGCGATCATCTCCCAGTGATTGCCGACCCGCCGCCAGTCGGGCGAGATGACCGAGGCCCGAAGTAGCCGCACGTCCTCTTCGGTCGCCCAGGGACGAAGCGCCCCGCAGAACCACAGGCCGTGGACTCCGTCGCGCACCGCCACGTCGGCAATGGCCTTGCCGGTGTGGACGTAGTGCGCCTGCGCCTCGGGGGCCCACAAACTCAGATCGGCGTGGGTCGTGTTGACCGTGATCGGCCCCGTCGGGATTTCGTCGCCTTCGGCGGTGAGCACATAGCCGGCCGTGAAGCGCCGATATGAGTACTTCCCGCCTTTCGGAGCGACGAGGCACTGACCTTGTGGTGAGCCGGTGTGGCACACGCCCCAGGGCACATGGCCGTAGACCCGGCCGTCCTCCTCGACGCGCATCGGCGTCACTTCGTCGGGCTCGTCCATGAGGAACCAGCCGCTCGGCGGACGAGACGGTGCGGCGCTGGCGGTGAGAGCTCCGTCCGCACAGGGCTCGCAACTCTCGAAGTCGAGCACGTGGATCGCCTCGATCGCCGCCTCCTCGCCATCACCCACCGGGCGTTGCGCGGGAATCGAGCCGGGGTCGGCCGAGCCGTCGCCCATGACGATGTACGCACCGGGGAAGGCGGGCTGCGTGCACATGGTCATTGCCATGATCGTGCCCTGCGTCAGCGTGGTGACCGGCATCGCCGTGTCATCGAAGTTCGACGGGCCGATCGGAAGCGGCATCTCGATCGGAGCCTCGATGTCCTCGATCACGTTGCCCACATCGATCGAGATACCGAGACGGCCCATCTGCTCCAACGCCTGCGCCGCGTCGAGCGCGTCCTCCGTTGTCAGGAAGTGACCGTTCCCCGAGATGGTGGTGCCGTCACGGCTGATCGCCTCGATCACGCCCACCAGCACCGCACCCGCATGACCACCGAACTCGGGCGTCTTGTTCAGGTACATGAGGGGCATCGGCGGATTGCGCCAGTCGAGGGCCTGAGGGGCGATGGTTCGACCGTCGTCGGTCAACGTCCCTTCGGTCACGGCGACCGGGATGGTGAACGCTGGCCCGAGCGCCGCAGGCGACACGTCCGGGGCAGCCGCGCTCGGGCCAGGAGTGGGGGCTGCGAACCCGGTCCCTCCCTGAACCGCAGCGGCGTCCTTCAGAGAGCCGTCGGCGTTCCAGTTGTCGGGAATCTTCGAGACGCAGCCCAGCGACTTGGCGCGCTTCTGAATGTGACGGCGGATCGCATCGTGATCGGCCGACCCTCGGCCCACCGCGCTGATCGCGCTGTCGACCGAGTTCTCACCGGAGCAGGAGAGGATCGGATAGGACCCGTCGGGCATCGCTGCACCGGAGCTGGCCGCCTTGTCACGATCGGCTTGCGAGATGAACGCCCAGTACGGCAGCGCACCAACAGCGAGCCCGGGCGAGAGGTCGAAGCCTCGGCCGTAGCGGTACATGAGCAGCATGACGTCGTGTGGCGCGATGGGCTCGCCGCGTTGAGCGAAGGCGAGAATGCGTTGAATCTCAGCCTGCCCGTTGTTGCCTTCGGCCGTCGGCTGGTCCGTGTCATCGACCGGGGTCTCACCTGGTACGCGTATGCCGGGACAATCGCAGTTGACCATCGAGCACGGGCCGGTGTTCGTGCCGGTGTCCGTGTCGGCGTGCGCCGAGGCCAGATGGTTGCACTTCGACCCATCCGATTGCGTATTCAGGCATTGCACGTCGTCGGCCACGTCCCCGGCTGGTTCAACCCCGGGCGCACCATCCGACTGGGGCGGAGGAGGAGCAGCCGGTGGCGCCGAGTTCGGCGAGGGCGGGGGCGGTGCCGCTGCGGTCAAAGCCCGATAGAACTGATCGACCACTTCGGCGCGGGTGCCCACGGCGGTCAGTCTGCCAGATACCAGTGCCAGGGCGGCATCTTTCACGAGTCCTCCTCGTCCGGGGCGTCGGTCCCCTCGGTGAACAGCACGGTGAAGTCGCAGGTGCAGCCGTCATGGTCGCCGGGTGCGAAGTACTCCACCTCGGGCCAGCCGTAGGTGTTCTGAAGCTGCTCGTCGTCCCACTCTGTGAACTGCACGCCGTCGAGGTCAGCGTGGGGCTCGAAGGCGTGAAGTGGATCGCCATGCACCCATTGGTACGAGACCACGTCAGCGTTCGCGTCGGACAGAAGGTCGGACACGATGGGCCCGGTGCCGATCTGACCCAACAGGTCGTCAGCCATCGTCCGCTGACCCAACCGAGTCCGGAGAGCGGCCACCCGCGATGGCAAGGGCGCGCCGCACCACGCCGGTTGGCACCAGGGTTTCGGGATCGAGCGGAGCCTGCGTGCCCTTCGCTATCGACGGCTCGGAGCTGAACAGGGCCGAGGCGTACAACTGCTGTATCTGCTCGGCCAGGTAGTCCCAAGCCTGCCCACGAGCGGCCGCCATTTTGTCCCTGGCGGCCTGCAGCCTGACCGCGTTACCTCCAGGACCCGCAAGCAGTTGCGCCGTGCTTAGAGCGGCCTCCTGGGCCGTCTGGACCCACGCCTCGAAGGTGGGGCGAAGATCAGTCAGGTCGACGTGAGACGGAGAGGCCGTGACCCCGTGAGGATCGAGGCCGAACCGCGCCGACACTTCGACGCCCAGTGCCCACGCAACTCGGGCGTTCGGCACGCTGCGGATCGCAGACGTCAGCGCCTTGTCGGTGCGCACCTTGGTCCGCAGCTTCGCCCCGGCGCGCTCGAGCTCGTGCATCAGCGTGGCCGACGCCAGCACTTGCAACCGGGTCCGAAGGTCACGGTCGATGGCGGTCAACTTGGCCGAGAGCTGGCGCGCTCGGTCGGTGATCCGAGGGTGAGCCTGCCCGAGCGACGACAGCCGGTGACCGTTCACCATCGTTACCGCGCCTTGCTCAGTGTGCGGCGGTGGACCGAGAGGTGGGCCGCCGACGGGATGCGGCGCAGCTTCGGGCGCGGGCGGCGCGCTCGACCCGGCGGGCACCGGCCCCAGCCCTGGTGGTGAACCGGCTGGGCCGGTCGCCACCGGACCAGGAGGCGGCGTGCCGGGTGGAGGCTCGGGCACCATCGCCAGTCCACCTTTGACACCGGGCACGAGTCCCGCTCCCGTGATCGGGGGCACGGTCAGCGACGGGTCCATCCGGGCGGCGATGGCAAGAGAGATGTTGGCGGGCCACGCGCGCTGGTTGGCGATCATGCGTCCGAGCACCTCGATCGGGGTCGGCATGTCATCGTCACTGAACCCGGCGGCAGCACGAAGCGACGACCCGGACAGCTCACGCAGGTTGTAGAGCGATAGCGCGTTAGCGAACTTGTCGGGGTGAGTGACAATCTCGGTCGGGTCGTACCAGAGCAAAACCTGCGCAACGTCGGCCACGGTGTAGCCGCCGGCCGCGCCGCAGCGTGGGTCCGACATGAGCGCCATGCGGTAGTAGCCGACGGTGAGCGCATCGACGCACCGACGTACATGAGGCTCGATGTGATAGCGGAACGTGTTGTCATCGACGGCCCAGGCGGTCCAGTGGTTCAGATCGGCCAGTCCTTCGAGCACGGCCTTGGGGAGGTCCACGCCGGTGGCGATACGCCCGATCAGCTCTTGGCGTTGCTGCGCCATGATGGCGTCGTACGGCCGGGCGAAGTCGATGAGCCTGATCTGCTGCAAAGCCTCACCGGGCCCACGCACCACGATCGGCACGACCGCCGACGCCACCCCCTCGTCGGCGATAGGCTCCATCATCGCCCGTTCGAGCTTGCCGGTGAACGATGAGTCCTCGTCGGTCTGCGCGTTGTTCGGGTTCTCCTCAATGGAGAGCTCGGCTGGTATGCCCAACAGGCCGGAGGGCAACCGCGAGCGGCCCGAGGCGCGGATGCCCTTGCTGAGGATCATCAGCTCCTCGCACACGTCGAGGATCGAGCGCATCTCACTGTCGGCCAGCAGCTTGAACCGCGGGTGCGGCACCCACACTCGGGACACCACCGACGTGGCGGCTTCGAGTGGTATCCAGCCGTAGGCACCGCCGGGATCGACGGGGACCTCGCGCAGTTGCCAGACGTTGTTTTTGACCTGGACCTCGTCAATCGACCGGACGTTCCACTCGTCCTCGCCCGTCTCGGGATCGACGGTGCCGACGATGTACGCCTCGCCCGTCGTGGTGAAGGAAGTGCTCAGCGTCTCCATGTGCTCGGCCATCGCCACTCGGCCGTTGGCGAAGTCGCGCATGGCGTCGGCGCTGGCGTCGATCAGAGCTTGAGGGATACGGCCGGGAACCTCGGCGTTCGCCTCCTCGAAGGTCATGGGCTCGCCTTCGCCGTCCGCGGTAAACGCAGCGGGGTAGACGCGCATACGGCCGGCGGCGTTGGCTCGGTAGCGCACAGCGAAGGAGACCTCGGGGATGGAGTCACGGTAGGCCCACGAGTCGAGCTGCCACCGTTCACGAAGCAACTTCACCCGCCGAGCCTCGGGCTGCGAACGCAGGTCGATGGGCGCGGCAGCGGCCACCAGGCCTCGGTTGTTCATCGGCCCCTTGTTGAACACCGGCCGGCGGCGGGCGTTCCGACGCGGGAGGGGCAGCCGTAAGGATCGAGCCATCAGGTGTGCTCGGTCAGGAACCCAGCGACGGCCGACAACGCCAGCACGTAGCACCCCCACCGCACGATGCTCCACTCGAAGTGTGTCAGGGCGAGCAGGACGACGCCGAGCCACACAGAGCAACACCAGGGGCACTCAGCCCAATCACGCAGCTTGCCCCCGAGACGCTGGCGGATGGGCTCAGTGAGCAGGTCCCGACCGATGAACCACGCCAGGCGATAGATGCACAGCGCCACGATCAAGGCGTTGAGCGCCGTCCACCTCACCGCAGCGCCTCACGACCGGCGATCAAAGTCCCGAGCCCACCGAGAACGAGGGCGGCCCACCACAGCCCAACGGACGTCACCAGGCCGGTGCCCGCAACGGCGCCACAGACGACAGCCGCACCGACGAGACCAACGGCGACAGCCAGCCTCACCACGGGAACCCCGCCACTTGGTGACGAGTCGCCGACGTGCAGCCGCACCCCCGACCCGGGTTCAGATGCAACGTGCCTTCGGTGGTCTCAACCGCCAGGTGCGCCCGGTAGGGCAAGCGCTCGGCGCGGTCCCGGGTCGGGGGCTCGCCGGTCAGCTTCAGCTCGATGGTGACCACCTTGCGATTCGGCGCGAAGTGGATGAACGCCCGCCGGTTAGTGATCGTCACCCGGGCCTGCGTGGCGATCTGCTCGCCGTCCAGCACGACCTCGACCGGGTGCAAGTTGCGACGGAGCCGTTCGACTTCAGTGACGACAGGCACGCAGGTGAGTGTAGAGGCAGCTAGCTCGTGGTTTCGTGATCGGTGGTAGTGGGCAGCGCGTCGATCTGCGCCTGAAGTTCGGCCGCCCAGCCTGGGTGTTCCCCGAGGAACAGTGCTTCGTACGGCGCGGTGTGGTCACGCTGGCCCAGGATCGCCCGGCGCGCTCGGCGTCGACGCCAGCGACCCGCCTTCCACCAGAGCCAGGTCAACATCAGCCAGTGCGAGGTCGTGGGCCTGGCGGCGTTCGCAGTTCGGTCCAGAGCTTTTCACGCAGTCTCCGGATTTCGGCACGGCTGTCGGCGGTCATCGGTCGCACGCGCTCAGCTTGGTCGAGTCTCCGCACGGCGGCGAGAAGTCGACGTCGTCTCCCATTGTTCATGTCAGCCTCTTCTCAGCGCCGCCCGTGCGGCTCGTTGCATGTGTGGTGGTAGTCCTTCTAGCGCACCGGGGCGGCCGCGACCGGGAATCCGCCCTGTCGCCAGTTCGATCGTGGTCGGACCGCCACTCAGCAACAGCAGATCGGTCACTCCGAATACCAGAGCGTCGACCCGGTCGGGCGACTCGCTCGGCTGATCGCGGTCGTCGTCGGCGTCGTCAGCTCGACGTCGATCAGCAGCCGCTCGATCGGCAACGCGTTCACTCCGAGCGGCACCACCATCCGACTCCTCGCGTTCTTGCGGCGGTACCCAGGTGGTCATCTGCTCCTCGAGCCCGGCCAGTTTCGTGCCGACATGATGAACCCGGCCCTGTTCGTAGAGCGCCACCACCGGCTCCGCTCGCAGTCGCTTGCCGAGACTGGCTGGGACAAGCTTGAACGGCAGCGTGGCTTTCAACGCCGTGGCGGTGGAACGCATGACCAGTCGTACCTGCTCGCCCTGAAAGTTTTTCTCGCCGAGAACGCGATCGAGTCGGCCGGGAAAGTGAGGCACGCTCACCCGCCGATGGCCGTCGCTGGTGGTGAGCCGTTCCGGGTCGTTGAGCAACGCCAGCCCGGCCAGTTCGCCCCACTCGCTGGGTGTCATGCGACCGGACAGATCGGCCAGCACGTAGGCGTGTTGATCGGAGCCACGAGCGATCACCACGATCCCGCACTCGTCCCCAGTCGTCCCCCAAGAGGGGTCCACCGCCACCACGGCCATGACCAACCGCGGGAGATCGTCGGGATCGAGCACTCGATGTTCGTCCAGCAGGTCTTGGGTCCACAAGGCTCCCTCGACCGCTTCGAGCAGTTCCCCCATCATCTCCTGGCGACCGAGCCGGGTGCCGTCGTACAACTTGTGGAGCTGAGCCACGTACTCGGGATCGGCGAACGGGTTGTCGTCGGCCGAGATGCCAGTCACCAGCCGGATGCGCGCTTGCTTGCTGCCCTCCTTCTTCAGCTCGGCGATCAGCGGACGTGTCCGAGGGGTGGTCGACGCCACGGCGTGTACTCGTCGCCCGGTCAGATCGGCTCCCACGTGGGCGTAGCGCCGGGCGATCCGCCGAGACAGAGTGGCCTGGTCGTAACCGCTGCGGAGATAGGGCCACGCCGCCAGCTCCTCGTACCAGTCGAAACACGAGTTCCCGCTGGCTCGGAGCCGGTCGACGTCCTTCTTCGAGTTGACACCGAGGAGGCGAGCCTGCGACCCGTTGGGCCAGAACGCGAAGCTGCCGCCGCGCCTGGTTTGCCCCACGACCTTCGGATTATGCGCTGTGAGCCCCGAGACGCCCTCCACGCAGGATTCCCAGGCGTCGCCCAGTGTCGGGGCGATGATGCGCATTCTGTGCGGTCTCCTGCCACGTAGGCACGGCGGGCCTTCAGCGTGCGCGTTCATGGCGGCGGCGCAGGCATCCGTCTTGCCGGTGTTGCGGCCGGCCATCAGGAGCCATAGGGCCCAGTCGTCATCCTCGGGCAGGCGCTGGTAGGGAAGTGGCCGCCAGGCCAACGGGTCCGGGGCGTCGAGCGCGATGTCCTCGGTGATCTGCGCGGTCCGCAGGCGCAGGTACTCGGCAACCAGCCAGTCCCGGTCGACGGTGGGGGTGGTCACACGCCGTGGATGATCTGACGCAGGTGGCTCGTGCACCAGCGGTCTTGCGGCGAGTGAACGGCCTCTCGGCACCCAGGGTGCGTGCAGGCATCCGCCAGTTCAGTCTCGAGGTCGGGGTGTTCACTGGCCTGGTGAGCCTCGGCAACCTGGCGACGCAGTTCGGCTCGTTCGTCGGCGTTGACCTCTCCGACGTACATGACTCGTACCGTGCGGTTGCAGACAAGGCACACGTGCTGAGTGCTGGGCGCAGCGAGCGCGGCGGCCTCGTGATCATCGACCCGTCCGTAGAGCTCTACGGGACGTTCCCGGCCGAGAACGGTCGCCCCATCGGCATGAACGGTCGGCTCACGAGCCTTCGACTTCCGAGCAGGACGAGGCCGCTCGAAAACCTCAAACCCAGCGGGCTCATCGACCAACGGCGCCAGCGCCTCCAGAGCCGTGTCGATTCGCGCTATCAGATCGACCAGCTCGGCGCGACGAGCCTGAAGCTCCCTGATCGTTTCTGACAGTCCGGGGAGAGGTTTCACGTCCCAGACGTCTCGAACGTCTCGGCATCGTCTGAGACACGATCCTGAGCCGTCTCAGACGATCCTGACGTGCCCACGGGGAGAGCAGAGTCGTCCACGAGAAGGGACGAGACGTCGATCGCCTCTCGCATGGAGGCGATTCGAGCCTCCAGAGCGTCAACGTCGATCCCGGCCGCTGTCATCAGATCACGTAGCTGGTCAAGGTGTTCGTTCAGCGCCTGCTCGGTGAACTGTTTGACTTCGACCACCTGAACAATGGGGGCATACACGCCGGTCAGACGGGCCTTCATGTCGAGCGCCATCAGAGCGGCGCGCGTGCTCTCCACGCGAGTCCGATGCGAGACCTTCTCGTACACCGGCCGGCCAGCGGCCATCACCTGATTACCGAACTGGTCATACAGCGGGACCAGCCCGCGTCGAAGATGCGTGGTCTCCAAGAAGAGCTGATCGACCGCCTCCTCGATCAGTTGCGCCGAGACGGCCTTGTCCGTGGCCGTCAGCGTCCGATTGGCTCGTTTGACGGCGGCGTGCGCCCGACTCGGGCTGGTGAAGCCCAGCTCCTCGGCGATCTGGCGATAGCTGGCACCCCCCACTTTCAGCGCCCACGCTGCGGCGTCGCGTGACGTCCGATCGTCGGTTGAAGGCGCTGCGGGGGCCTCCGTGCCTGTCGGCGTGTCTACGACAGCTGGTGTTCCGGAACGGGGCACTCTGTGACTGTAGCCAGTCCGAGAAGCACCGAGATAGGAACCCACCCTCCGTCGCTCCAGACGAGGGCGTCCCCACACACAACGAATCGCAGCCGCAGCGCCAGATCAACAGCCGTGACACCCCACGAGATAGGTGGCCCCGTCACCTTCAGACCGGAACCCCGTTCGGCCTCCATACAGGCCCAGTACCGCCGAGGGTCACCGAGGGCAGGGACCGGGTGGTCCGAGCGCTCGGACACTCGAACAACCCCATCAGGAAGCTGCGCACGGCGTCCCCCTCGGTGCCTTCGTCATCCCGCCGAGCGAGGACCCACGCCACGTCGGCCTCCTCAAACCGACGCTGAATCATGCGAGCTCGAATCTTGTCGTCAGAGAGGTCTACTCTCCCGCCATTAGGCATTGCCGACCACCGTGAGGTGCCGCGAGTACTTCGACCGCTTGGGGTTGGTCCAGTCCTCTGGCCGAGCCCGGCCCTGGTGGATGCGGAGTCCCTGGATCGTGTCGAAGATGCGCCCGCAGGAGCACTCACACCCCCGCGTGGGGGCTCTCAGGTTGGTTGGGTCGTACTCGGGGTGTTTGGTCCGCATGTGCCGGGCCAGCGCCGTGAAGGCGCGGTTGCAGCACGGGCATACGCCGTGGGCGAAGCGGTGACGGTCGCGAATCAGCCGTTGACGGGTCGCCTCGGCATCCGCCTCAGCGGCTTGAAGTTGGTCCGCCAGATGGCGCTCGCGGGCTTCGGCGTTGCGGAGCTTCTGCTCGGTCGTCTCGCCGAGCCACACGCGTGGATGACCTCTTGGGCAGTACCAGGTCTGCCCAGTGCGCTTGGTCTCGTCGTAGTAGCGGCGCGACATCGCGAAGTGCTGATCGCAGCCCGGCGCTCCGCACTCGACCGTCTCGTATTCCTTCTCGAGCCAGATACTTGCCATCAAGTTCGCACCGCCTCGATCACGCGGCCACGAACCTCCAACCGTTCACCCAGGTCGCCCCAGCGCACCTGGACGACGATCAGGTGGGGGTCCTCTGCCAAGCATTCGGTCACCGTGGCTCGGAACACGTCGCCGGTGTCGCTGGTCTCCCACCACTCCATGCTGCCGTCTGGGGCGATATAGAACGACGCCTCGCCGTTGATCATGGAAGGGACCACCGGTGATACGAGCTGAGTCCAGTCATCGTCGTGTCCGGGACTCGAAGGCAAGTGCGCGGCGATATTGAGGACGGTCTGGCGAGCTTCCTCGACCCGTTCGGAATCTCACCCGCTCACGATCATGGCGTCATGCGAGTTCGTGCCCATCAGGTTTCTCCTGTATCTTCGTCGCCAACTTCGCCAAACTGAATGCGCTGGGCCAGTTCCAAAAGATCGGCCTGGGTCCGTCTGGCGCAGATGTCGGCCCACGCCAGCATCCGCTCCTCGGCGGCTTGCCGCTGCGCCCTGGCCTCGGGACCACCTATGTGGCGATCGAGAGCCTCCACCTCCTCAAGCGTGACGCCGAACCCTTCGCAGATCATGCGCTTTATTGCCTCGTCGGAGAACAGACTCGGATTAGACAAGGGACTGCACCGCCTCGTAGAGGGCCTTGGCCCACCGGGCGTCACCGAGGGCTGAATGCTCCAGGAACCCGCTACGGTCCACGCCCATCAGCTCGGAGAGCTTCGTGCTGTCCCAGGGCAACCCGACCTTGAGCCCCTGGGCTGTCAGGACGCCGACGCAGAGCGTCTCTACGTCGATCAGGTGGTAGTGCCAGCCGGGGTCGATCTCGTACCGCCACATGAGACGGCGCAGCCGCTCCTCGTCGAAGTTAGGGACTGCTCCGACGAGGTGACGGCCACGGGTGAGGCGAGCCAGCATCGACATGGCCTCGTCCTTCTCGATGCGCTTGTGCGGGAGGTACCGCTCCTCGAAGTGCGTGATCTCCAACGCCCTCGGGTCGGCGAGCGCCAGCTCCCGTGCGGTCACGGGTAGCTGCCACTCATACGCCTGGCCGTCAACAATCAGACCGATTTCCCAGATGGGGTGCACGTCCGGGTCGAGGCCGAGCGTCTCGGTGTCGATGAATGCGACCTGTTCAGGCATCTTTGCCCCCTAACATTTCCGTGTGGACGTTATGAAGCGTGGTCGCTAGCTTTGTCAGCGTACCGCACGTCTCGGCCATTGATATGGCGTGGGCTTTGAACAGGTCGGCCGCTCGATCAAAGAAGGCGTTGATCCGCTCGACCATTTCCTCATCGCTCAGGTCGTCCAGCGAGTACCCGAACCAGCGGAAGTGCTCTCGGATCTGCGCGCAGACCTTGGCGTTCCTTCGCTCGAGTCGATGCTGCTTCCAGGCTCTCAGAGGAGTCATCTGCTTAGGTCGGCTCCCTCGTGTAGAACCCGCGTTCGATCGTGAAATCCAGGCCAACGTCGCAAACAGAGCAACGACCTGAATAGCTGGCTGTGACCTCGCCCGTTTCGGCACCATAGACCTCATAGTCCTCGCGAAACGTTCGCAACGCCTCATGGTCGATGGGCGTATCGGCTTCGCGCCGAAGTCGGTCGAACTCCTCCATCGGCAAGGTCCCGTAGCCTTCATCGGCCTGCTTGCGGGCGTCGGCCCGTTGCTGCTCTGCGAGGTGGAGACACTTTGGGCAGATCGCCCAGCCCGTCGTAGCTGACTACTGGCACCAACACACCTCCCGGTGTGGACGCGCTCCCGAGATCCGAGGGGAGCGGCTCGTGGAACTCGTGCGGTCGGCACAAGCGCGGGGCGTCAAGTCGATCACCCTGCCGGATTAGCCGGGCATCAGCACCCGACCGAACGAGTCTGCCAAGTCTCGGTCGCACCAGACGACAGGTTGGCCCAAGCCCGAATAGGGGGCCGGACAGCCGGTCTAGGCGGCCGCGGCGATCAAAAGTTCCGCAGAGGTTGTCTCTGAGGTGTGACGCCGGAGGAGATGCTCGCGAGTGTGGGTGGCGAAGCGGTACGTGCACCCCTTCTCCATGCCACCATCCTCGATAAGCCGAGCCAACAACACTCCAACGGTCTCGTCGGCGCTCAGAACAGCCGGTCCGTGACTCCCGTGATCGCAGTCGCCGGGCACCCGCGACAACGAAACGATCATGAGGGCGTTGGACACAGGAACCACCAAGTTCGCCACGCCCCCCGACGCTTCGACCTCGGCCAGTGCGTCAGCGATCCGGTCCGAGCGGAGTGCCGGAACCACCGGAATCGACCCGTCGGGCGCGCGCTTCAGGAGGTCCGTGAACTCCGGCTCGATCATCTTCCGGGCGATCAGCGCGGTAAGACCGCCGCGTTCGCCGTCCTCAGGCATCCTGCCACCTTGTGAGCTCCGCCGAGAGCTGTGTCTCGGCCAGTGCTTCTGCTGTGCGTGTATATACATCCTCGAGCGATCCGGGAGCAATCGGCCCGACCTGCCTGGGTATACCCGGGTCTGCGGTACGGCAATGCTCCCTGCGCCAGAGGCTGCCCTCCTCCGACCACATCTCAACGACCTCCCGATAGATAGGACTGCCGGACATCGTCTTGAGTGCGATGTGAAAGTACACCAATTCTCCCTGTTCACGGGCCATGTGGACATCCAGCCGATGTGCCTCCATCCCCAAGGTGCCCACTTTGAGCCGGAACGGGTGCAGCTCCGGGCCCTCCCACCCCGGAAGACTCATGGTGTCGCACACTAGTTGACCAGGGAAAACGGCGGCCTAATTCGGACATAGAGCCTTCCCGCCCGGATCACCGTCTGGAAGCCGCGGAGGCTTGGGCAGCCCAGCCAACGTCCTCCCCAGCGAGGCGGCCAGTTCCTGATCGCGCTGCTCGAGGGCGTGCGGGTACACCCGAAGGGTGATCGACGGGTCGGCATGGCCGAGCCGAGCCCCAACCGTGACGGCTCGCGCTCATGCCATCTGGCCTTCGTCTTCGAGAGGCAGTAGCTCGTCCCTCAACCTGAATGTGCCGTGACCGCACCACCGACAGGTAGATCCGAACCCGAAGTCGTCGGAGTGGAACTGCATGGCACTCTTGCGCTGGCACTCGGGGCAACGGCGAGACTCGGCTGATCGCCTTGCAGCCGTCCGGCTGTTGGCGGTAGCGGTGCGGACGTTCCCGTTCTGAAAAGGTAGCCATATCTATAAGAGTCCCTGAGCGTCCGGACCGTGACAGTCGTCGGGAGATTTCTCGGGAAACTTCTGTGGATTTAGTGCGGCCCGAAGATTGGCTAGCACCTTAGTCCACGTCGGACCCCCGTCGCGGGTGTCAGCCCAGTCCACTACGGCTTGACCAACTTTCCGCAGCCGGTCCCGCTCGGCTTGGAGGCCGCTGGCACGGTGCCACTGCTCGTTCGCGCTGGTCCTAGCCTCAGTCAACATCTGCTGAAGCGTGACCCTCTCGGATTCGGAGTGAGCGAGATCACCCTTTGTCTGTCGCCACCCCAACTCGGCCTGGTTCCGCTCGGCCACCAGGGCGTTGAAGGAGCGGTTGAACAACCGAGCGACCATGAGAGCCGTGGCCTGTGTCTCGGCACAGATGACGCAGTGATCTCCGGCCCAGTTGTTGTCGCAAGAGTGGTCCGAGGCGAGCGACTTCACGAGGTCCTGCTCCTCGCGGATGGCCTGTTCGAGAGCAGCGGTGCGGACCGCCTCCTCGACCCGTTGCGTAAATGTGGACGATGAAACCGGATCAGGCATGGGCCACCTCCGGGTACTCGATCTCGACGAGCCACATGCCGACGCGCTGCCGGCCGAGCTCGGCGTTGCGCTCGTCCAGGTCGATCCCGATGGCGTCGCGGCCGTGGCCAGTGGCGACGGCGAGAGTGGTCCCTGAACCGGCGAAGGGGTCAAGCACGACACCGTTACGCCAGGAGTCGTGGCCGCAGTCCGACCATCCGAGGGTCAGGCGCTCTGAGAAATCAGGAGCGTCCGTCGATGAGCCAGCCCTTGCATGGCGCTGGGGATCTCCGAGCGTTCGGTGCCCGTTGCCAGTGCTGTTGACGTGCTCCACCAGACGCCGGCTGGGTTCGCCACAGACCGTGCAGACCCGGCGCGGGCACATCGCCTCGATGGGCGTCACGCACAGGTCGGACGGGAAGGCGGCGTAGTGGCTGCCTTTGTAGGGCTCAGTGGGGATCACCCAGTAGTCGAGGGGTGGCGCTCCGGCTGGATGCGACGGCACTCGGGTCTGGTAGTTCGCCGTCTGGACCTCGACCGGGTCGCCGTGCTTGGGCCCGTTGGTCGTGCGGAACCGCTGGTCGACTGCCTCGGTGCGGACCGCGTCCATATCGAAATACCGCGTGCGGCTCTTGCAAGCGATCGTCAGATAACTCGTGGCCGGTCGGAACTTGTCGCTGAGCGCGCCGACAGGAGGGTTCGGGCGGCACCAGGCGACCACGTTGCGGACCCGCCAGCGGTCGGTCTGCCGTCCTGTGAGCGCGTTGAACCCGTAAGACAGAGCGACGGCGAACAGTTCGGGGACGAGCACCTTGGACTTGTCGAGTGGCCAGCCGTCCCTGTCGGACCGCGTGCGTCCGGGTCCGGTGCGCTCGCCCGCGCCGGGTTGGTTATACGCCGTGTTCATAGGCTTCGCTCGAGCCGCCCGGGCTTTTGTTGCGCTCCCGTCAAACGTCGGCTGACCGGCACGCATCGCCCAGGTCCCGTTGCTCGGGTCGGCCGGGGTGTAGTCCCCACCAGCACCACCGGAACCGCTGTAGGTGTCCCCGAGCTCGACCACGATGGAGCCGTGCGGAGCCAGCACCCGCTCGAGCGCCTCGATCACGTCAAGCAGGGTGTCGAGATACTCGCCGGGCGTCGGCTCTGACCCGATCTCCTTGGCCTTATCCGGGTGGTCCTTGGGCAGGTAGGAGCGCAGAGCCAGGAAGGGCGGTGAGGTCATCACCAGGTCGACCGAGGCGTCTGGCAGCTTCGCCAGTGCATCGAACACGTCGCCCACGATGTAGCGGGCGGTCACGACGGGCCCTTAGCGGGAGAGTCCATACCCCGGCTGGACACTGGCGCCGAACCTGGGCGAGCGTCCTCGCGGATAGCCCCCTCTCCCGCAGGAGATTCTACCTGGTCAGGGGCGGTTATCGGTCGCGGTAAGGCGCGCACGCCGCCTCCCACTGATCGTCGGTCACGCTGTCGGGCTCGGCGAGCTCGGCG